>Ga0180438_10002917_pt1 | contig 26833 bp, 21 predicted proteins | sample SS_ome_12_FD_132455 | JGI IMG/M metagenome (GOLD analysis project Ga0180438, IMG submission 132455) | Hypersaline lake sediment archaeal communities from the Salton Sea, California, USA - SS_3_D_2 metaG | ecosystem: Environmental > Aquatic > Non-marine Saline and Alkaline > Hypersaline >... | reverse complement strand
ATCGAGATCGAAGACGACTTCACCCGTGGTGGCGTCGTAGATCAGATCCGGAATGGCCGGATCGCCCGCTTCCGCGGGGCCACCGAGGGCACCACCGGCTTCATCTGGCGGAGGTCCGGTGAACGCACCGAACATCGTCAGGATGTCGGAGACGTCAACGTCGCCATCGTGCGCGGGGTATCCGTCAGCGGTCGCCACAGAGGGACCATGCACGTCACCCTCGGCACGCAACTTACCGAACGAGCCGGGGCCCGTGAAGTTGGTGAAGGCGGTGAGGATGTCGGAGCCAATGTCGACATAGCCGTCGCAGTTGGCGTCGCCAATGATGGCGGCAGCACAGGGATTCGCCACGCCCATCGAGGGGCCTTGGACTTCACCGATGATGCTTTCACCATTCCAGTGATAGGTATTCCAGGAGACGGTTCCCGGCTCATTGGGATGCACGATACGGAACGTCAATCCCAAACCACTTTCCGAGAACTGATTGGGACCGGCAGGATTCCATACACCGAAGCGAACGGCATCATTACCGGTGATTCCAGCGTCGTAATCCTGTAGCAGACCGTTGCCGGTGCCACCATAGAAAGTGTTGCCATTGTATTCAAACGGGTTATGCCAGTAGTTGGGGTACTCATAGGCTTCGTTGACGCAGCCTACGCAAGCACCTTCAGAAGGCAACTCGTAAAAATCTTCCGGGTTCACTCCACCGCCACCGTTGTAGTACGACGGGCGAATCGACTTGTCCCAGAATCCACCCCAGAACGTCCAACCGCCGGCCGTGTGGGTGTCCCACTTCTGGTAGACACCAGGTCCGCTGCCATCATCCCAGGTGTTGGCGATGAGGTCGGCCTCAAAGCCTTCAATGGTGATATGCGATTCCCAAGTTCCAGCAGCGTGGTAGAAGTCGTAGACGTATTCCCACATGCCAGGATGGTCATCCGTGGGGCCCAACAGCGTTGGCGGTTCGGCCAGTTGGAGATACGCCATCGTGGGATCTCCGGAGTCGTACGTGACCGCTTTCGCATCGCTCGCCTGAAGCGTTGCGACAAAGGCCACGGCGAGAGCGGCGACAAGCGCTCTCTTGGATCGTTGAATCATGCTCATTTCTTTCCTCTCTAAAAAGTCTCCGTTATTTCACTACCGATTTCCAAATGTCCGAGTATGGGTTTGCGGCTGACCGGTTGTGCTATCGATGGGATACGAGCCCCCCCCTGATCCGTCTCGATGCGTCGGTAAAGATTATGCAGTCCGCAGACTCCTTCTATTAAAACACATAACTCATTCCAATAAAAGCGTTACGCTCGTATTTGTCGCCGTAATTTGCCCTGCCAATCATGGGCACAATTGCACACCCTGAGCGAGAGAACTAACATCGCTTGAGAGCGGAAGTTAGCGGTCCTCTTTGCAAGTCAAAGACCAAGGCCTGCACAGCAAGGGCCTTCAGTGGGCGTCCGGAGTACCCCCTCTTTGGGTAGGTCTTCTCTGCAGGTAGAACTGGTCCTCGTTGCGAAGTTCGCGAGGGGATTTTATGCTGACGCTCCACTGATCGAAACCAGCCGATCGCAGGATTAGATTTCTTGAAGTTCGCTTGAGAGAAGAGGCGGCCCTGAGGCAGATCGCGGAGAAACTATACGGTCGTATACGTCTTTCTGGCGACTGTCACCGGGAATCGTTGCCCGATCCGCATGCAGGGGGCATCGACGTGAACATGATTTTCCCATTCCCTCCAGCAGAACAGGCGGTCTGCGATGGCGATCTTGTCGTTTCTTGTTGTTACAGGCCTCGTGGCCGCGATCACGATCTGGCTCACGCGAAGTGACGACCACGATACGTCGCAAGGCTATTTTCTGGCCGGACGCAGTCTCACTGGCCCGGTCATCGCCGGCTCGCTGTTGTTGACCAACCTCTCGACCGAACAGATGGTCGGGCTTAATGGGGCCGCTTTCAGTGATGGCCTCTGTGTGATGGCCTGGGAGGTCATCGCTGTGTTGGCGCTGGTGCTGATGGGTATGTTCTTCCTGCCACGATTTCTCAAGAGCGGCATCGCCACCGTGCCGCAGTTCTTGGAAGATCGTTTCGATCATGGCACGCGGACGATGACGACGGTCATCTTCATCGTCGCCTACATGGTGGTCTTGTTGCCCGTCGTTCTCTACACGGGTGCCATCGCTCTCAAAGGCATGCTCGATCTGGAGACGCTGACTGGGATCAAGGATGAGGCGACACTGATATGGTTGACCGTCTGGGCGGTGGGCATCGTGGGATCGATGTATGCGTTGATCGGCGGACTTCGAACCGTTGCAATCTCCGATACGCTCAATGGAATCGGTCTCCTCATTGGCGGGTTCTTAATCGCCTACTTTGCCCTGAACGGAGTCAGCGACGGTGAGGGTGTCCTGCGGGGCGTAGCGAAGATCCGAGAGGCGGATCCAGAACGGTTCAATTCCATCGGCGGACCCGATCAGTCGGTCCCGTTTCCCACACTCTTCACCGGCGTGCTGCTGCTAAACCTGTTCTACTGGTGTACGAACCAGCAAATCATCCAACGGACCTTCGGTGCCCGCAATCTCAAGGAAGGGCAGAAGGGCGTGCTCATTTGCGGCGCCCTGAAACTGCTCGGGCCGCTGTACCTTGTCCTGCCCGGGATCGTCGCCTTTCATTTGCTTACCCCCGATAACCCGGAGCTCAAGAGCGATGCGGCTTATCCCATGTTGGTCCGAACGGTCTTACCCGAATACTTGAGCGGATTCTTCGCCGCTGTCGTGGTCGGAGCCATTCTCAGTTCGTTCAACTCCGCGCTGAACAGTACGACGACGATGTTCAGCTTGGGTATCTACAAGGGAGTCTTTCGACCCGAAGCGAGTGATGATCAAGTTGTGAAGTCGGGCAAGATAATCGGATGGACGATCGCCATCGTGTCGATGATCGTTGCGCCGCTGCTCATGGGGCAGTCGGGCATTTTCACTTATCTACAGCGCATGAATGGCATCTATTTCATACCCATTTTCGCGGTGGTTGTGATGGGCATGCTGACTCGACGTGTTCCCGCCTTGGCGGCCAAGTCCGCTTTGGTTCTGGGCGTCGTTTCGATCGCCACGGGATACACTCTGCTAGGGTACTTCGATTCCAGTCTGGATGGTCAGCCCAAAGCGATCCACGAATTTCACTTCCTCGGTGCCGTCTTCGCCTCGCTCGTGGCGATGATGCTGGTGATCGGCGCCATCAAGCCGCTGGCGGAGCCGTGGAAACAGCAGTACTCGGGCGATGTCGATCTCACGCCCTGGCGACTGGCCAAGCCGATGGCGGCCTTGCTGGTCGTGATCGTCTTGAGCCTGTACGTGTTCTTCGCCGACTTCGCCGTCCTGTCGGCGTCTCAGTAGAGCGGAGACTCTCGACCACGATAGCGCTGGCGCTAATCGGCAATCCCGTAGCGAACGACGCACCACAGAGCGCGGAAGGCGTCGCGGAGGCCGATCTTCTTGCCCTCGGAATAGTCGCGGCCCGAGTAGGTAATCGGCACCTCGTAGATGCGGTGTCGGCGACGGGCGATCTTGGCGGTCAATTCCGGCTCGACCCCGAAACGATTCTCCTTGATCGTGATGTCATCGAGCACGCCCCGCCGGAATGCCTTGTAGCAGGTCTCCATGTCGGTCAGGTTCACGTTGTTGAACATGTTCGACAGCAGGGTCAGCATGCCGTTGGCAACGCGATGCCAAAACAGATGGACCCGTTCCACGTCGCCTCGGAATCGGGAGCCGTACACCACATCGGCTCGGCCATCAACAATCGGTTGAATCAGATGCAGGTAGTCGTTCGGGTCGTATTCCAGGTCGGCGTCCTGCACAATCAGCACATCGCCGGTCGCCTGCTCGATGCCGGTTCGTAGCGCGGCGCCTTTGCCCTGATTATTGTCATGCAGCAGCACCCGCAGGTCGCCATCGGAGCGGGCTTCTTCTTCTCGCAGCAGATCTCGCGTGCCGTCGGCCGAGCAATCGTCGACGACGATAATCTCCTTGGGGATCGGCGTGGCCCGCACGCGGCGCAAGATCTCGTGGATCGTGGCCTTCTCGTTATAGACCGGCATGATCACCGAAAGCTTGAAGCCCTCGGGCAGCGGGTAGAGCCCCAGCCTGGCCGTCACGCTCGGGCCGAGCAGCTCAACGAGCTGTTCGTAGCGGGCCGCATCGAGCGGAGCCTCGGCCTCGTGATCGTCGCTCGGACTCCCGGCGGCCGGGTTTGTTTCGTCGGATTCGGTGGTGAGATGGCTTTCCACTTCGCTCTTCAACGTGCGGGCTGTGCTGGTGGGAAATTGTGTTGACGGCGGGACGGGGCTGCAGCTCAGAAGCGAGCCGCCAGCGGGCAACTCTGCTCGCCAATCATCAAGTATAGCTTAGTGTTGGCAGGGTGCTGAGGGCTCTGTTTAAATGGCTTCGGGGCTGGCTTGCCGTGCATCTGCGAAGCGTGGCAGCGTCGAAGAGAAGGGGAGAGGCGGAGGGGCACGATTCGCTTACCGATCTTGTTTCCCGTAGGTCACTCTGTAAGCCCAATCGATCTGGTCTGGCTGCGCTTGAATGGAAGATGGCTGCTGCTGATTGGAGTCCGCGGATCGACTTGGTCGCCGGACCCGATCGCGAGTCTCTTGGTCCCCGAGCCTGCACTCCAGCCACGTCACGTGGTTCTGCTGGGAATCGATCTGCAGACGGACGTGAATCGGGACGATGGACTGGGCGCTGATCAGGAGGCAAAGACCAAAGATGTCCGCCTCTTGGTTTCCAGTTTTCTTCGTCGTGAGCGGATAGACGACATCCAAGCTCTCATGATCCCATTCGGAGTGAATCTCCCGCAACACTTCGGGGATAAAGTACTCCATGGCACTCAGGGCCTTACGAAGCTCAGTCGATTCAGGAAAGGGATCACCTGTCGATAGGCGTTCGAGTACGGGGCGCAGGGACTCGGCGATGATGACCTCGGCCCCTGAGACGGTCCTTTCCGGGTTGTTGTGTTCGGCGGGACTCTGCATTCGGGATCTCTTCCAAGTTACCTTCACCGAAACGATGACGACCAATGAGAATTGTACTCGCTGGAATTCGAGACCAGCGAATTACGCTCTCGGAGGTGGGTGACGGCCTCGACGACCTTGGGTTCAGGACTCACGCCGGCAAGCCTTGGTGACACCCACAGCAAATCGTGAAGTTGCTGCGGTCATTCCAATAAACGCACGGAGATCACTTCATGATTCCCCGTCCTGCACAAGATCAAGAATGTACCCTCTCGCTCCAGCCCCTCGAAACTGCTGTACCCATCGCTCTCTAGGCTGTTCCTCTAACCACTGGATTGCATGAGGCCCGATCCAAACATTCGGGGCAGGCTTCAAGGGATTCGTCTTGGACCGAGGCAATGAGGTGTTCTGCCAGATGAGCGTAGAGTTTCTGTATGTTTTCTTTATTTGTTTTCGCAGATTCTTGAATCGTCTTTCAATTTGTTCCGCAGAAGAAGGGTCATGAACAGTTTTCTCTTTACTTGTCGTGTTGACTGCGATTCTTCCCTCAAACAAGAATGGCTCATCAAACTGAAAGCCAGATCGAAGGAATTGAATTGTTAGATACTCGTTGTTGCAATACCACCACTCCTTGTCCTCCTTCCGATGGTGATTTGCTGTCAGGCCAGTTGTCTCTGAAGGATTCCAGATCATCAGATAGTTTCCGGCCTTTTCAATGTCGGAGCAAATTGGTGGACTGGGCTGATTCCATTTCGGGCCATTCACAAACACAACTTCCTGTTCTGACGTTACGTACCGTGCGAAGTCTTCTTCGTCTTCCGGGTGCATCACAAGACAGACTTCGCTTCTCATTTGAGCCTTGCTCTTCGCACGTTGAAAGTGGTGTCTTGCATCCGGTGATCGCTATTCGCCTATGACCTTCACCAATACTCGCTTCGGTCGCCGCCCGTCGAACTCACCATAGAAGATCTGCTCCCACGGGCCAAAATCCAATTTGCCATTTGTGATGGCGACCACGACTTCCCGGCCCATGATCTGTCGCTTGTGGTGCGCGTCGGCGTTGTCTTCGCCGGTTCGGTTATGGTGATAGCGCTCCGGCGAGGCGTCGAAGGGCGCCAGTTCCTCCAGCCACCGCTTGTAGTCGTGATGCAGCCCCGGCTCGTCGTCGTTGATGAACACGCTGGCCGTAATGTGCATGGCGTTGCAGAGTAGCAGCCCTTCCTGGATGCCACTCTCGGCGACGACCCGCTCGCACTCGGGCGTGATATTCAAGAAGGCCATTCGCTCGGACAGGGTGAAAGAGAGGTATTCGGTAGTCGATTTCATGATGGTCCCTTAAAGGGAAGGGCGGGGCCGAGTGACACGCGTGGCACGACACGACTTCGGGATAGAAAAACGCTCCGTGTGTTGCTTTTTGGTTAACCTACGGTTGTGTTTCTGTAAAGGGGTTGATTACAATCGCCGCCATGACCAGCCCGCAAGAATCGTCTCCGCCTCCCCCACCGCATCGCGAAGTCACCCTCGCGGCTGTCGTTACGGGCTTGGTCGTTGGCGCCATTATGAACGCGTCGTTTACTTATGCCGCTCTGAAGATCGGCTTTGGCATCGGCGGCTCCACTGTGGCGGCAATTATTGGCTTTGGCGTGCTGCGCGGTGTCATGCGCAAGGGCACGATTCTCGAGACGAACATCTGTCAGACCGTCGCTTCGGCGGTGAATATACCGAACGCCGGCATCGTGTTTACGGTGCCAGTGCTGTTCATGTTGGAGTACGATCTCTCGCTGCAGGGACGAGATTTCTGGCTGATTTGCTTTGCCGGCGTGGTGGGCTCCATCTTAGGCTGTGCTTTCATCATTCCGTTGCGAAAGCAGATGATTGAAATTGATCGGCTGCGGTTTCCCACCGGGACGGCCGTGGCGGAGATTCTCAAATCGCCCGGCGCCGGGGCCGCCAAGTCGAGAGCGCTCTTCTGCGGTTGTCTCATTGGAGTTGCCTTTGCGCTCCCAGCGAAACTCCCGGAAATCACAGTCACAGTCGCGGAACAGACGGGCCCCCAGGAAGAGTTCTTTCAGGAGCTGGAAGACAAGATCCTCGTAGATGACGAGGAGGCGGACGAGGAAGGAGGCAAGGAGGCTGAGCCGAAAGAGAAGAAGCCCAAAAAGAATCCGATCTGGGGCGGTTACAAATCATTCGGCTGGACAGTCCCGGCCGAGGCTCCTCCGCTCAAACCCGACCGACCAGAATCCAAAGACGAATCGGCCGTCGACGCGTACGAACGGCAGTTGATTGCCTATAAAGCGGCACTCGATGTCTATAACAAGAAGCTTATCGAGGATGGCTTGGATCGGGATCGTGACGGTCAACCCGATTACATCATGAGTAAGGAAGCGATTGATGTTGGTCGCTGGTTTGGCTTGCCTCCCGAAATACTGTTGTTGTTCGCGCTTAGTCCACTGTCTCTTGGTGCCGGTTATATCACGGGTCGTCCTGGATTGATGGTCTTGGCTGGCGGTTTGCTGGCTTACTTTGTTCTCAACCCGATCGCTTTCAATTATTTGGAGTTGATTCCTGCCGGAACGGCAGCTTGGGATGTGCCTGACATCGGCGTCAAGCAGTTCAATCGGCCGATCGGCATCGGCATGCTCGTTGGTGGTGCCATGATGGGCGTGTTGTTTGCTTTGCCGGCCATGAAGGCGGCACTGAAGAGTATCGCTGGTTCGCGAGGCTCGGCCGGCGGTTCGGAAGAATTGGGCCTTAAGCCACTGGGTTTTGCCATCTTCGCGGGACTCATCGGTCTGTTCTTGGCGACCGTACTCGTGGGAGGATCGGAAAACGACACGACCGGACTACTGAGCGGACTACCCCCGGTGTTCCGAGGGCTGGTGATTGCGATCTTTGGCGGCCTGTGGATCTGGTTCGCCGGAATTATCATCGCGCAGTGCACCGGCATGACCGATTGGTCGCCCATCTCGGGCATTGCGTTGCTGACAGTGGTCCTGGTGCTGATGCTGGGCGGCAAGCAGAACGTCGTCGGAGCGGTCATGCTCGGGGCGGCGCTGTGCGTTTCGGTTTCTTGTGCTGCTGATATGGTTCAAGATCTCAAGACTGGCCATCTCGTCGGATCGATTCCGAGAAAACAGCAAAAGATCGAACTGGCCGTCACCGGCTTGGGGCCGATCATTACGATGCTGGTGATCTTGGTAATTGTTGGAGCCAATCTTCGTGATCCTGAAAACGTGAAGAAGATTCCGATCGGCAAAGGAACGCAGACGGAAGCACCCCAGTCGGAGGCGCTCAAGGCGGTTATTCAAGGTGTGGGTGGATTATCCGCGAAAGAGGCGGAAGAACAGCGGCTTGCCGAAGCCGACAGCAACGAGCCGACCGGAAAGGAAATGCCTTACACCCTTTACGGTCTGGGTGCAGCCCTCGGCGGTCTGCTCGGCCTGGGCGGCTTTCCAGGGCTGGGCGTGTTGGTCGGGCTGTCGATGTACTTGCCGATCTTCTACATTCTCACCTATGGAGTCGGTTGCGTGATCTATATGATCGTCGCTCGGGTCAAAGGCAAGGTCTGGGCTGAAGAGTGGGGCGTGCCGTTGTGCGCCGGCCTGATTGTGGGTGAGGCGGTGACCTCGATTGTGGTCAGTAGTATCGTGGTTCTTTCAGGCTAGGCTGTTCCCATGCGATTTGTCGGTAATCTACTGGTCGCGATGGCCTTAATCGTCGGCGTCCTGTCCGCTGCCACGGCATACCAGGTATCGATCGATCTGCCCGACGAGGACTTTGCCGGTCTCGTACTCACCGGCGCTGCTGGAATCCAAGTGGACTCCGCCGGCAAGCCTGTCTTGAACAAGAACGGAGCTCCTCAGCCAATTCTTAAATTGGGCGATCCCCTTACGCCCGAAAACTTGCAAAAGCTGCGCAATAACCAGGAGACCTTGAGCGCCCAAGATCCGCCACCTCAGGTTGACGGCTATCGAATCGAAACGGGTCTAGTTCGCGTTCAGAAGTTTTCGTTCGCCCGCTGGCGATTTAAGTGGGTCTTCGCGGGTGCGGTTGCCGCGATGTTGCTGGGAGCCGGGCTCGTTCGCACCGCTGCCAGTAAGAAGGCCACCGAGCATCGCGAAAGCGGCAAGTCGGAGGATCTCATGGCCGCGCTCCAAGACGCTCAACAGCGACTCAGCGATCTGCATGCCCAACTAAAAGCGGCGGCCGATCCGCACGACGCATTACCGCAGGTTGTCGAATCACTCACCGCACTGGGGGGCGATTTGCAGGTTAACTTTATCGACCATCTGGAAGTCATTCGCTCGCTGCTCCCGACCGGCAAGATGGCCGAAGTCATGGAGAGCTACGCCGTGGCGGAGCGGTTCACCAATCGCGCCCGCTCGACCGCCGTCGACAACGATCCGCGCGAGGCGCTCGCCTGTCTGGAAACCGCCGCTCAGCGGATGGGCACCACGCTGGAAATGCTCCAGGCGGCCATCTAGCCGGCCGCCGTCTGTGAGGTGAATTCTGCCGGCTCGGCGGAATTCTCGCTGGGCCATTCATCCAGGCTGACCCGCTGACCCCCGCACATTCAGTTCGGCAGCGCCGCCTGTTATAGTCACACGCTATGAATCGTTCCGCCGTCATCTTGCTTTCCGGAGGTCTCGACTCCGCCACCACCGCGGCCATCGCCCAGGCCGGCGGCTTTCAGCTGATTGCGCTGTCGGTCGACTATGGTCAGCGGCATCGCTTCGAACTGGAAGCGGCCCAGCGGGTCGCGAGCTCTCTCGGCATCGAGCGGCACGAGCAGGTGGCTATCGATCTGGCCAGCTTTGGCGGCAGCGCCCTGACCAGCGAAATCGAAGTCCCCAAAGATCGGCCGGCCGAGGAGATGGACGCCGCGATTCCGGTCACGTATGTTCCGGCTCGCAACACCGTGTTCCTCGCCCTGGCCCTGGCCCTGGCCGAGGCGAGTGGGATCGCTGACATCTTTGTAGGCGTCAACGCCGTCGATTACAGTGGTTACCCAGACTGTCGACCCGAGTATATTGAAGCGTTTGAGGCGCTGGCCAACCGGGCCACCAAAGCGGCGGTGGAAGGGACGTCCCTCTATCGTGTGCATACCCCATTGATCGCCTTGACCAAGGCCGATATCGTTCGCCGGGGCACGGAGCTGGGCGTCGACTATCGGCTGACGCACACCTGCTACGATCCTAATCTAACCGGCGTTGCCTGCGGGCGATGCGATGCCTGCCAACTGCGGCGGCAAGGCTTCACCGATGCCGGATTAACCGATCCGGTCGAGTACCAAATATGAAAGTCGCGGAGATTTATCAATCGGTTCAAGGAGAAGGGCTGCTCGCCGGGCAGTCCAGCGTGTTTATGCGCGCCAGCGGTTGCAACCTGCGTTGCTGGTATTGCGATACCCCGTTCGCTTCGTGGTCGCCCGAAGGTCATGATCTGTCGGTGGAGATGATACTGGCTCAGATGAGTGAGTGGGAAACGGAGCATGTCGTGCTCACCGGCGGTGAGCCGATGCTGTTCGCCGAATTGATCCCGCTGACCGATGAGCTTCGCGCCCAGGGCAAACATATCACCATCGAAACGGCCGGTACGCTCTACCTTCCGGTGAAGTGCGACCTGATGTCGATTAGCCCAAAGCTTTCCAGCTCCGCCCCGACAAACCAGCGCGACGCGGCCTGGCGGCGGCGTCATGAACGCTCGCGACATGTGCCGGAGGTGATCGCGCGGTTGCTCGACGAATACGAGTATCAATTCAAGTTTGTCATTGACCGGGCGATCGATATCGACGAGGTTCGTCGATATCTGGAAGAGTTTCCCCAGGTCGATCGAGCCCGCGTGATGCTCATGCCCCAGGGTTGCACGACCGAGGAACTGGCCGAGCAGTCCGAGTGGCTGGAGCCGTTTTGCGAGTTGGAAGGCTGGCAGTATTGTGCCCGTCGACAGATCGAGTGGTTCGGCGCGGCGCGGGGCACGTAGCCGTCCCGCTGCGTTGCTAGAATGGTGGCCCGCTCGACCGTGTCACGCTTGCTCGTCGACTTCCAGGACGGCGGCGATATCTCGCAAGGCCGTCTCCAGCGACCGCCGAGCCATCTGATAGTTCATGTGCATCGACACATCGGGCTGGATCTCGGCGAACTGCTCGGTGGCCTTGCGCAAGCGGTGAAACTTCTTGCGAGCCTGCTGGAGATAGGCCTCGCTATCTTGTGCCGACCAGGCAGCCCCCAGGGAGTGGGTGTAGTCGTAGAGTTTCCGCATGATTTCGGCCAACTCTTCGTCGTCCTCAATCTCTTCGGAGTGTTTAAGGAACGTCCGCACCATCCAGACGTGCGTTAACAGATCGTCGATCCGCTGCATCCGCTCGTCGTCCGTCATACTTCAACTCCCGCTGGCCAAATGGGCGCCAAGGCCCACGCTCGAATCGCGTATCATGTTCCTAAGTCGACTCGTTACCAGCCGAGTCGATTGAATCGCTGCCGGCGGCTCCACCGGAAACGGGCCTCGATTCGGAGGCTCCCGAGTCACCCGCGCTGGAGTCGTCTCCGCTCGGCGCGGCCGCCTGGGGTGGACCGTGTCCCTTGGGCGCGAAGACCAACACCATCACGGCCCCCGCGGCGACGAGAATCAACCCGGCGTAGAAGAGAGGGCTATCAGGAGCCCCTTCTCCCGCCTTGATGACCGACACGGCGGTATTCACCACCGGAGCGCCGCCAAACACCAAAGGCATGACATAGATCGGTTTGCCACCGAAGTTGAAGGCGTAGATGACACCCAGCGCCCCCAACGCGCCGGCGGTACCGGCAAACAGACTCCACATCACTCCGGAGAAGCTGTTGAACGAACCGTCATTGGTGCTGCCGCTAAGGATCAAGCCGGGCACGACAACCGCGATCAAGAAGTAGGCCAGGCCGACGCAGATCAGCGGCCGTAGCCGACTGCCCGACATTTTCATTTGACCGCGATGCAGCACCGGGCCGTAGGCCCCCCAGCAGAGAATCACCACGGCCACCGCGGCGATGACCCATAGGATGGCTCCCCACTCGCCTTCCGCAACGAGGGAACTGCCCCCGTGGTGTCTTGGTCGCGTCAGCAAGACGGTCACCGCACCCAGCGCGACCATCACCAGTCCGGCCGTAAAGATTGGGCTGAATTGCTTGAGCGACTTGGACCAGTACATGGTCAAGAAGGAGTTGACCACCGGCGCGCCGCCAAAGATCAATGGCATCACGAACACCGGCCGACCCCCGAAGCCGAAGGCCAGGATAACTCCCAACGCCCCGATCGCGCCGATGGCCCCGGCAATCAGGCTCCAGAAAACTCCGCCCGTAGTCCACTCGCCCGACTCCCCGTACATCTTTAGCATCGTGACGGGAAAGACGATGGCAATCAGAAAGTAGGCGATGCCGACGCATATGAAAGCGCGAAGTCCGTCATCAAGACCGGGCTTGTTGCCATCAGCAAAGGCGACCTGCCCGGGGTGCAATACGGGTCCATAGATGCCCCAGCAGATCATCGTGACGAGGATGGCGGCGATGACATACATCGGCTTCATAGACAAGTTCTCCGTTAGGGCGCCGCGTTACTGGATTTCGATGCGAGTCCCGCGACAACGAGACGGTCGTGGGTGGCGGCGGACGGGTTGGATTCATTCAGGAAGGATACGAAGCGTTGCAGTGTAACAGATTCACTCTGCCGTCGGCATGGCGGGAGTCGATGACAAGAAAACGGACCTCCTGATCCCGGGCCACGACGCGCGTCTGCCGGTCGACCGCGGTCAAATAGCTCGGCTGCGCTAAGATTTATCGAGAAATCTCAGCCGCGGTCAATTGCCACGCAGAGCCGCTACCAGCGGGGCTCGCAGCGTCGCCCGCACGCTTGCCAGCGAGGCGAGCAAACCCGCCGCGACGACTACCAAGAGCGTGATCGTCAGTTGCCGACCAGGCAGGGCGGCCCCACCCGCGATCCAATGAGGGAGCACTACGACCGCCGCGGCCAGCGCACCCACCGCCAGGCCGGCCAACAGCAGCACCAGGCTTTCCAGCAACACAATCGTGCCTAGTCGGCGTTTGCTAAAGCCCGTCGCTCGCATCAGGGCGAGTTCGCCGCGACGTTCCAAGACGCTGCGCAGCTGGACAACGGCCAGACCGAACGTCCCGAGCAACAGTCCCAAGCCGCCGAGAGATTGGAACGTCGACAGGTAGGTGTTCTGCACCGCCATCAATTCCCGCAGGCGATCGGTTGCCAGTAAGCCATCGAATCCGAAATCGCGGAGATCGTTTTCCAACGCCGCACGCATGGCCTGAGATTCGCCGTCGGCCGAGCGGATCAAGAACAGGCGATAACCGCTGGTCGAAGGATAGAGTTGTTCGAAGGCCGACTCACTCACCAGCAAGCTGCCCTGGAAGATGCTGTTCTTCAACAGGCCGACAACTTTGAATATCACGGTGCGGCCCTGCTCGTCTTCCATTTCTAATTCGGAGCCCACGCCACCTAGATGCAAGCTGTAGATCGCGGTGTTCTGATCGACCACCACCGGCACAACGAGTTGCCCTTGTTCGTTCTCGGTCGGTTCTTCGGTGAGCAGTCGCCAGGGAGAATCGTGATCGCTTTCGGCCACCGCTCCCCACTCGAACTGGTCGTCTTTTGACAACGAATCGGGTACGCCCAGCACTTGGGGCCGGCGTGGTCGAAACAAGTTCAAGCAGCTGGCATCGTCGCCCGCCTCGACGCGGAAAGACTCGACGTCAGCCGTGGCCAGCCTCTGTTCCGCCTGATTGCCGACGCCCAACTCAAAGCGGCCATCGTCGCTTCCCAGATCGTGATAGATCGGCGCGCTACTCGTGGCCAGCAGATCGAATCCACCACTGCCGCTCTCACTGACGTTCAACTGAAGAGCACTAATGGCAACGATCAAGAAACAGGCCGTGGCGACGAGTCCCACGGTCAGGGTGCTGCGAAGCGGATTTCTCGTCGCCGAACGGATGGCCAGTTTCACCGCAGCCGACCCGCCGGTCAGGCTCTCCGACGAGTTGGTCGCAGCGAGCCAGCGACGTATTGCCGTTAGCGCGGCCACCAGAACGAGTGCCCCAGCGCCAAAGAACGCGCCCGCCTGCGCTTCGCCGGAGAGTTGGGTCGCCATGGGCAGCAGAGCCACGGCCGACAGCAGTGCTGCGACGATGACCCAGCGGCCAAGTCGACCTCTACCGGGCTGTCTCGTCACGGCCGCCGAAGTCATGTTCCCTGCGAGTAAGCTGCTTACCGAGAATCGCCGCATCCGCCACAACGACGCGACGATCGTCAGCCCACAAACGATCAATCCGGCTGCGAAGCCGATCGCCAGGCTGGCGACGTCGATGTGCAGTGTCAAGAACGGGGTGCTGACGGCGTCGACCCACCAGGTACGAAGTCCATATAGCATCACGCTCGCGTACGCCACGCCTAAGTCGACGCCGATTGCCGCGCCGATGATGGCCACCAGCAGACCTTCGCCCGCCAACAGTCGGGTCACCCGGCGTGGCGAGAAACCGACTCCCAACAAGAGTCCGATCTCGCGGGCCCGCTGCTCCACCCCCAGGCGGAATAGCAGCGCCACCAGCATCAGGGCGGCCGCGATGAGAAACATGCTGAAGCCGAGAAACAAGAGATCGAATGGTGTGGTTCCACCGGCCGCCTCCAGCCCGTAACGCTTCACCGGTCGCAGTTCAAAGCCGAGGCTGGCCGGATTGAGTTCGGCCAATAGCGACTGCGACAGCAACTCCGCCTGTGGCGGCGAATCATCGGCGGCCGCCTTGCGCGGCGCGACTCGCAGAGAGGTCGTATCACCAAAGCGACTTTGCCACAGTCGCCGACCGGTCGCCAGAGAGACAAAGGCCTTCGGCGTGGTGCGATGATCGTCCCAGTACGTCTCGTCCTGTTTACGAATGCGGTCGGCCTCGAAGGGGAAGGGTGGATTCCATTCGTCGATCGAGGCCTGATCGGTCACGCCCGGCAGTTCGGGAGTCAGGTGGCGATCGTTGGCCTTGGTCGGCGGCTGATCTTTTTCGGCCAAGCGCACGATCGCGGCGATTCGAAACCGGGCGGTCGCCTCCTTAACCTGGCCATGCGTCGTGTCGGGCTCGAAGTAGGTAATCTCGATCGCGTCACCGACTTGGGCGTCCAACTCGCGCGCGGCCCAGCTGTTGAGCACGATCTCGTCATCCGCCAACGGTCCGATCGCGCGGTCCTGTTCATTGACGAGAGGGCCGATTTCATCCAGCGAATCGATGGCCGTCACGATCGAGTAGGGCACGGTCTTCTTGTTATCTTCCTCACCGGCGCGAATCTCATTGGCCAGGTAGGTCATCGCCGGCTGAAGCGTCTCATCGCTCCAGGCCCGCTGTGCGGCGGCCACCACCGCCTCTGGAAGCAGCATCCGGTCGCAGGTTAAGTTGACGTAGTCGATCGTGCCGGACCCGTCAGTGATTTGCTCGACCTGAATTCCGAAATCGGTCAGCCGGGGACGCAGCTGCTTGGAGAGCCGCTCGCTAGCCGCCAGGCTGCTAGCACGCATGATCGACTTCCCGGCGACCAGCAAGGCGTTGACGCGATCTGGCTGCTCGAGCATCTCCTGCAAGGTTTCCAAGGCGACGAAAGCGACGCGAGGCAACTGCTGGGAAGGACTCAGGCCGAACCGCCCCAATCCCTCGGTCGGGATAATCTCGCTCACCGCGAGCGTGCGGCTACGGGTTGTTTCGGTCTTGCGACCGAGCGGACTGTCGGGTGGAATCTCACTCGATCGACCGACACGTAGCAGAACTTCATCGCCCACTTTCGCGCCGATCTCGTCAGCCAGCTGCTGATTGATCACCAGTTCACCGCTCGCCGGCGGCTGCGTCGGACCACCATGGCCCAGCGTCAAGAAGCTCTCGTCACAACCGACGATCGAAACACTCCCGGCCAGCCCGCTTTGCGACTCGGTCGGCGGTGCTTCTTCAGCGGAGGTTTTCGGTCGGGCACTCCGCTTCTCCACGGTCCCCAGCGTAAGAATCGCCGGCACCACGCCCGCGAAGTCCTCTTTGAATTCCGGCGAGTCGGCCAGTTCGGTTGCCAGTTCGCCGCGAAAGAAGTGGTCGGTTACCAGTAGCTGATCGATGAGACCCAGTCGGTCGGTGACAAGATCTCGTAAGCTGCCGCGGACCGAGCTGCCGACCAACAGAGCGCCGGTCAGGATGGCCGTCGCACAGGCGACTCCCGCCGCTACGGCCAGACTCGTCCGCCAGTGGAATCGCAGGCTCGACAGAATCAGGCGGCGAAAGGTCATCGATCTTGGTTCTATGCGGGAAGAAAGTGGACGAAGACAACAGAAATGAGATGTCTGGACGACCGGCTGACTCTACACCAGGCGACCCTCTTGCAGTTGCCGACGTTGTTGCATGGTGGCCGCCAACGAATCGCTGTGGGTGACGACGATCAGCATCGCTTGTTCCTGCTGCTGCATGGAAAGGAGCAATTCGCCAATCGCGCGGGCGGTGTTGCCGTCGAGGTTCCCCGTCGGTTCGTCCGCCAGTAGTAACTGCGGCTGGCCGAGTAGGGCTCGGGCAACGGCCACCCGTTGTCGTTCTCCGCCGGAGAGTTCGGCCGGTCGGTGGTCGATGCGGTCCGAGAGTCCCACCCGCTCGATCAGCATCCGGGCACGATCCGTCTGAGTCTTGCTGGCGTTTCCCTCGGCCAAGGCTGGTAGCAGCACGTTCTCCAGCACGCTGCACTGGCCCAGCAGATGATGATCTTGAAAGACGAAGCCAACCCGCTGATTGCGAAACCTGGCCAATTCCACCTCGTTGAGCGAAAACGGATCCTCGTTGTCGAGTCGTACGGTACCGCTGGAAGGGGTCTCCAGGCTGCCGAGTATATGGAGCAGGGTACTCTTTCCTGAACCGCTGGGGCCGACGATGGCCAGGTTCTCGGCGGCCGACATCTCGAACGAGACTTCGCGCAGCACCGTGAGCGGTTCTCCGCGCGTCGGATATTCTTTGCTCAGTTTGTCGACAACAAGTTGCGTCACGAAAGCATCTCAGTCGTTGAACGTTAGGTGTCGGCCAGGAGCGCGAGTGTTCCCAGTCCGTAGAAAGTATATTCCACGTCGATCCCGGTGTCCCAAGCGGCCGCCATGAAACCACCCGTCTCACTCTCCAGCGATCGAGCGTACCGCATCGCGGCGTCAGCGTCGATCATCCCTTCTGCACGCAGGTCTTGCAGCGTGAGCAGTCCGGTAAAGGTGCTCAACAGATCGGCAATGGGAATGCGTGTATTGGCCCTTAGGCCGCCTTCATCGGTTTGCATATCGGCCAGAAACTCGGCCGCGTCCTGACAGACTTCTTCTTCCAGAGCGTCAAGTAGTTTGAGTGTGCCGATGGCAGCGGCCGTCGGATTGGTGCCGCTCTTGCGCATCGGCGCGATCTCCACAAACCCGCCATCGTCGCGGCGCTGCGAGAGAATGAATTCGACGACCCGGGCCGGCTCCACATGAGGCAGTTCGATCAGTTCGCGGCAGAGCAACACTAGGAACGAGTGGTAAGTGCTGCTGCGGGCACCCTCTGCTCCCTTGGCATAACCTCCGTCGTCCCGCCGCAACGCCTCCAGTTCGGCGCCCACCGCCTCGCGCCAGTTGGGCGAACTCTCCGCGAAGACATCGATGCCGGCGGCGATTTCGATGAGACGACCGGCGTAAATTAGCGACAGAAAATCGATAATGGCCCGCTGCGACGCGAGTTGCGTCCGCAGGAAATCGGCCGCTCGCTGGGCCACCTCCCCGTGCAGCTGTCCGCAGATGGCCAGGCCGCGTAATGCAAAGCCGGTGTAGTACAAGTCGCTCGGTCCTTCGCGACCGGAGAAGCCGCCGTCTTCGCGCTGGGCCGCGGTCAAATACTCGGCGTGGCGGACCCGAGTTTCTTCTGGCAGACTCCCGAGACCAGTGCCGAGGCGTATCGTCAGCGATTCCAGATAAGTCGTCTGTCTCAAGGCAGGCTCTCAACTAGTATTCGGTTCGTGTCGCCGCCGGCGAGAGGGGACTCTCAACAGCCGTCCCCAGCTCTTCGGCAAGCCTGAGGGACCTTGAGGATGTTCTTCCCAGGGGCCGGCCCAGAGCTTACGGACTTAGGGCTGATCGGCGTATGGCTGTAGCTTCTCGCGTACGAAATCGGGAATCGGTCGCGAGCGAATCGATCCGTCCTCACCCATTCCACAGCAGACGGTCGTGATCTCTCCGCTGCCAACCGATTTTCCGTTCAACAGAAATTCGTGGTGGTACGTGATGCTCCGTTCGCCCAGCTTGCCAATCGTGGTGGCGATGACGACTTCTTCGCCAAACCGTAGCGGGGCGGAATAGTCGCAGCGGGCCGCCACACGCGGCCAGCTGAATGCACCCTGTTCGTCTTCCATCATCACGGCCAGGCCAAGATGCTTGATTAGGGAATGCTCCGCCTCTTCCATGTATGTGAAATAGACCGAGAAGTGGACGATTCCGGCGGCATCGGTGTCGCGGAACTCGACCCGCGTGGTGTGTTGGAACGTCTCAGGCATGGGCGGATCCGCCAGACGGATATGAGGAGGATGGACGGTCAGCAAGGAGGCTTCCCGCAGGTTACTTCAATTCTGACTGCCTTGGTTGCCGCTTGCAATGCGCGTCGCCAAGCGGGGCAGCGAGCCGAGAGCGCAAAAAGAAACCCGCTGACCAAGTCACCGGGTTCTTGAGTTTCTGTCGGTATGTTGGGGGGATCAATCGCCGTCGTAGGGCATCAGGGCCATGAATCGGGCCCGCTTGATCGCCTGGGTCACGGCATGCTGGCTCACCGCTCCACAGCCGTTCTTACGTCGTCCGACGATCCGCCCGTGGCGGTTGGTCAGTCGCGAAAGCAGATCGACATCTTTGTAATCGACGTACATCGGCCGCGGTCGTTCACCACCGACCATCAGCGGATCGGGCTTCTTGGCACGAACTTTTTTCTTGGAGCGACGGGGCGTACGTTTCTTAAAACCAGGACGAGGCATAATCTGTCAAATTCAAAACGGGGTGTTCGATGGAGGTCGCGACTCGGACGGGACAACCCGGGGAGATGCGACGGCCGGCGTCAGCCCAGGCTGGCGGTCGGCGACAAACATTCAAATTATAGGGATTCGCTCCCTATTCGCAAGGTGCGTTGGTCCCGGAGAACGTCCGGCGGTTCGCTGGCCAGAACGGAGCCCGGCGAGCCTCATTTCCGGAAAAACTTCGCCAAAGTCGCCTCGCTTGGCGGGCGCGTCGCCAGTGAGACGGCGACCAGGGCCACCGAGCTGGCGGCCACCATCACCACCACCGGCATCATCCCCGCCACCGTGAAATTGGGATTCAGCCCGAACCGCGACTGCCAGAACAGCACCGCCCAACTGATCGCCGCGGCGAGCACGCTGGCGTAAGCACCCACCTTGGTCAACCGTCGCCAATAGACGGCCGCTACGACCAGCGGGAACAGGCTTGAGAAGCCGCTAAAGCACCACACGCCAAGCGTGAAAACCCGCCGCGGTTCAAACAGGCTAAGCCCGTAGGTGACGGCCACGACCGCCACGATGAACAGTCGCGCGTATAGCACCTTCTGACGCTCGCTGACCTCCTTGTTACGCCGATAGTGCAAGGCGATGTCGGTGGTGAACATGGTGCCAATGCATAAGAACTGGCTGTCGAGCGACGACATAATGGCCGCCAGAATGCCGGCGGTAAGCAGTCCTCCCAACAACGGATCGGAGAGTTGTTTGACCAGCATCGCCAACACGGCGTTGGGGGGGAAATGTGGTGGAATGATTGGTCGGCCGTCACTGACGGCGGCCGTGGCCCACACGCCGACCAGCACGCAGGGCAGCCACACGATCATGATGAAGATCGGATGCGCCACCACGGCCAGCTTGAACGTGCTTGCGCGACGGGCGGTCAGCCAATGTTGAAACAGATGAGGGAACATGCCGACCGACAACGGCACCAGCAAATAGGTGAAGAACTTCAGCCGTCCCATCGGATGAACCGGCTGCGGCGCCCAGGTCGTGGCACGATAGAAACCGCGGGCTTTCTTGAGCGACCATTTGCCTTCTTCGCCTGGGTGGCCGATCTTGTCGGCGAACATCTTCTCGGCCTTCGCCTGCCAGACCTCACTCGGCAGCCGGCGATAGCTGGACAACGGCAGCGGATCGCCATCCTCCGCAAAGAGCCCTCCGGACTCCGGCACGATGCGATCGTCTCGCAGCAGGCGCGCTCGCTGCGCGTCGGCGGAATTGGGCGTGAAACTAATCAGATTCTGTTTCGCCGCATACATCGCTTCCGCGTTCCGTTGCCAACCTAGCTTCAGTTTGGCCGGCTTGAACTCCGCATGGGCAGTCTTTTTCTGAGCCGGCGTCAGCTCCAGGCCTTTCTCCTTCACCATGTATTCGTAGTAGGCGCGAGTTTCCCATTTCTTGTAGGCCGTCTCGTAGTGGGCTTCCTCTTCGGGCGTCACCGACCGCATCAAGCGACTCGGATGTTTTTGCTGGACCCGCTCGCTGGCCGCGTCGAGACCGCCAAGTTTGTCGGAAATGACAAAGAACGTGATTACCCCCAGCACCATGAACACCAGTGTCTGAAAGGTATTGGCCCAGGCGGTACCACGCATGCCTCCGAAGAAGACATAGATCAATACCACGCCGCAGACGACCAGTGAACCGAGCCAATTCGGCAGCCCATAGTCGTATGGTGCAAAGGCGGAGGTGAACGCCCCCTCGGTGACGCTGTTAATGACCGTGCCAGCGGCAATCACGCCGATGAGCAGATAAGGAATCACCAGGCCGACCAGGATCGGGAACAACAGCAGACCGATCTTGTCGCTGTCCAAACGATCGCGGAAAAATTGAATTTGAGTGGTATAACCGTGGCGACGCCCGAACGACCACAGCTTGATGCCGATGAGAAAGAAGCAGAGTGAGTGGATGATGCCGCTGGAAGAGGCGAGCATTCCATACACGCCGACCCCTTCCGCATAGGCTTCTCCCGTCGAGCCGACCAGCGCAAAGGCGGTCATCGTCGTGCCGAACAACGACATCAAGAGCAACACCGGCCCGATACTATGACTGGCCAGGAGATAGTCCTTGCTCGTGCCACGAAACAGCCGGCTGGAGAACAGCCCCAACCCCAGCAGCGAGGCCAGATAGATGGCGATAATGATCAGCTGGGTCATGCCTGAGCCCCGTCCTCGCCCTGAGCCGGATCAGCGGCCATCGGCACTCCGTCTGGCGACTCGGGCTCAACATGATTGAGTTGTTTCGGCCAACAAAAAGTGATCGCCAGATACCAGGTGATGGCGGCCGCCACCGAGATACCGGCGTGGTAAAGCAGCGTGGCGGGCATGAAGCCGAACAATAGGATCGGCTCTTCCCAAAAATTGAAGAACCAATCGTCTTGATGCAGGATCAAGAGCGCGACAACCAGTAGCGGTACGAAGATCTTCATGCGGGGAGGCGTTATCCGGCTGGCTCGCTCAGCAGGCCAAACCGTTCAAGGAGTCAATTCGAGCAACTGGATCAATTCGAGAAATAGGGCCGAGTCGTGCAACACAGGGTAGGAAGGCGGAACGAACTCTCAGCAGGTAGGCGGGCGAATGGGGAGGAGGGAAGCTTAACCCCGCTGCTCGCACCCCCTCGTGATGCTTCGCAAAACGCGGATGCTTGGCAAACGCGGAATGAGGGCTTGTCCCAGGCGAAACTGGTCGCACCGGGCACCGCAGGCAGCGAGGCCCTAGTCTAACACCGCCGCGGGGCCGAAGAAAGCCTGTCGATCGCCCGATCCGGGCCGGTGAGAAGCCCCGCCACCGCTACGAGTCGGCTTCGCACAGCTCGGCCAGATACGGATCCATGTCTGCGAAGATTCGACCCGCCCCGTCGTGGAAGATCCGGCCGATCAACAGATCGGTCAGATTGCCAACATGCTGGGGGTGCTGCGAGAGGAACTCGCCGAAACTGAATTGCTTGGTATAGAAAGCGGCGATCAATTTGCGGACCAGGTCGGCCGCGCGGTCAAACTCCGACGCCCACGCGCCGAGTCGTTCACCCGAGGTGTCTTCTGCCTCGAAGCCGGCGGTGACGCAGTCGGCGGCCATTTCCGCCATCTTGAGCGCGAAGAAGACTCCCGATGAGTAAATCGGATCGATAAAGCCATAGGCATCTCCGATCAACACCCACCCGTCTCCGGCGGCGCGCTCCGCCTTGTAGGAGAACTCCCGCGCAACTCGATAACCGTCGACCAATTCGGCATCGGCCAGTTGTTCTTCAAGTCGGGGGCAGCGCGCCAGTTGCGTCTGGAAAATGGTCTCCGGGGTTTCCCGCGAGGCGAACAGTCGGTCGGCATCGCCCACCAGGCCAATGCTGGTGATGTTGTCGTGCAACGGGATTGACCAGAACCAATTCTCTTTGTCTTCGGTATGCAGGATGACGGTCGAACCTCCGTCGACGCCGGGCGCTCGCTTGGCTCCTCGGTAGTAGGTCCAAATGGCGCTCTTCCGCAAGTTCGGATCGGGCCGCAACAGTGCCAGTCGATTGGCGATCAAAGATTGCTGTCCCGTGGCGTCGATAACGACCTTGGCGGCGAGCGTCTGGGAAGTGCCGTCGGCGGCGTTGATCGTTACGCCCGTGGCGCGGTCGCCGTCGAGTGCCACATCGATAACGCGGGTCTCGTCAACACACTCGGCTCCCTTGCTGGCGGCATTGTCCCACAAGATCTGATCGAACTCGCTCCGCAGCACTTGCCACGTCTGCGAGCATTCGCGATCGTCGTGCTTGTCGAAGTAGAACGGCTTGGAGGCCTTGCCACGCGCATTGACGAATTGCACGCTGAGCTTCTTTGTGAAGCGGCTCTCTTTCATCTGATCGAGAACACCCAGTCGCTGGAAGATCCAGTAAGTCTCGGGCATCAGCGATTCCCCGACATGAAACCGGGGCATCTTGTCGCGTTCCAGCACCAGTGTGGAGTAGCCCGCCTCAGCGACCAATGCCGCGGCCGTGGAGCCCGCGGGACCCCCTCCCAGAACGATACAGTCGTAAGCATCTCGCATCGGTTTACGGCATCCTCAAGCAATCTTGTCGCATTCTCATATCGGGGCCTTCGATCAGGGCGGTGCTTGCCCACTTCTCCGGTTGGGGGCGGAGAAACCCGGCCCAGTAGGCCAAGGAACTCGGCGCCTACCTCACCAAGGGATTATAGGAGACGGCTACTCCAGACAAGGGAGAATTTCCAATACCTCCACGGCCGGCTGTCCGTTGAGGTGGATGTCGGCCGTGCGGCCATAGGTGGTTTGCGGCCCTGCGAGGCCGAATTGTTCCTGTAATTCGGGGCCGGTCGTAATCCGCCACAGGGTGTCGAGATGGATGGTCCGCAGGAAGTTGTGCCGCACCAGGATGCGACCGAGTGGTCGGCGTTCTTCCACCACTTCTTGGCGAAGTTCCTGATCCAGGCTCGGCAGGTGAATCCGCATCAATCCCCACTGCACGATCTCCCGCGTGTCTTGGCGACGCAAGACGATGCGTCGCGCGTAATGGGTGTCGGTGACCACCGTCTGCAGGACTTCGACGTCGACCAGGCTCTCGTGATAGGCCTCGACGGCCACGGTCATGTGCTCTTCGTGATCGAGCAGGCAACGATACCGTTCGGGCATCGCTTCGGCCGGTGTCGCTTCAAACGTGCCGACCGTTTCGCTGTCGGTAAAGAACAACCGTAGCAGCGTCGTTAGATTGTTGTCATCCGATTCAGTCGTCACGTTCGGCTGCCACTTCTCGAAGCGCTACCGGCTTCGTCCTTATTGCTCGTTTTCTCGTCTTATCGATCAACACCGACTCTTGAGCTTCAGCCTCTTAGGCTTCGGCCAGATACCGGCTCGCGTCATTCACCGGACGAAACGACCGGTAGGGGATCGATGACGACGACTTCTCGTTCGGCCGACTCCGTCTCACTGCGGTCGAGTACGGTATCGGACAAGCAATAGAGCAGCCGCCGGAGTTCTTCCGGCTCGACATCGTCGGCCACCGCTTCGGCCCGCTGCTGATACTTGTCGACCAGACGTTGCGCGGTCTCCAGGATCCCGGCCGTCTCGTAGATTTGACCAATGCGGAGGACGGCCGCTTCGTCGCTGGCGGCCCGCTCGAATAACGATTCCAATTCCGCGCGCTCGGTGCCTTGAAGCTTCTCCAGCGCCAAGGCTCGCAACACGGTCGGTCGGCGACCCGCCGCGTCAGCCCCGCGGGCCAGCTTGTTGTCGGTATCACCGCTCCAATCCTTCAAGTCGTTGAGAATCTGGAATGCCACGCCCAAGTGTCGTGAGAACTTGGCGACCGGCTCGCGATAATCGTCGAGCGGTCCGGCCAAACGTATCCCGGTCAACAGAGCCGCCTCGAACGCGGGAGCCGTTTTGAGGGAATAGATTTTCAGGGCATCCAGCGGCGTCAGTTCCCGCTGACCGGTTTCTTGAGCCGGCGCGTCGCGCCAGGCGAGTTCCGCGCCTTGGCCTTCGGAGAGTCGCAAGTGAGCGTCGGCCAGAATATCGAGCACCTCGGCTACCATGTCGGCCGGCAGACTGCCTGTCTCGCGACTCACCAACCGGTATCCGAGACCAATTAGGTAGTCACCAATATTGATGGCCGTCGGCGTGCCAAATCGTTGGTGGAGCGTCTCTTCGCCGTAGCGGAACCGATCGTCGTCTTCGATGTCGTCGTGAACGAGTGAGGCCTTGTGGAAGGTTTCGATCGACATCGCGGCCCGGCGAACGCTGTCGGGAATGGTCTGACAGTGTTCGGCCCCGTCGGCCAGGGTTCCCTTGGCGCCGGTCAGGGCGTCGTAGGCGGCCAGCGAAATGAACGGCCGCAGGTGTTTGCCTCCCTTGCTGAGGAAGTCGTAGGACACGGCTTCCGTTGCGGCGATCGGGTCGAGGCCGGCCAGGCCTTCGCCGTTGGCCTCAGCCAGTCGCTTGCCACCACGAAGTCGAGGCGCGAGCCGATCGAGTTCTTCGCCATCGAACATCGCCGAGGCCGTCCGCATCAGGTGGACGTACGAACGCGTTCGGACCGCCGGCTGGGCATGCTCCAGCGTGATCAATTCCTGAACCAGGTCTTCATCGACAGAAGTGTTTCGGCAATCGCTGGAAAGTAGCGGGACCGCCATGCAGGGAATGCCCGCCAACAGAATCTTGTCGATCGCCTTTTCCAGCACATTTAGGCAGGCCACGCCGACGATCGCGTCGACGTAACCGCCGACGATAATCTTCAACACGATCGGCGAGCCTTCGGCGACGAGGACCTTGTAGCCGAGATCTTCCGCCTTGGTACGGAAGTCGGCGATGCTGCAGGCGCCGCATTGACGGCAGTCGAGTCCGAATTCATCGTAGTCGGCCGGGCAGCCTTCGGCATGTTTCAAACAGTGGGGCAACAATAGCAATCGCCGAGAGTAGGGGGTCGCGGCGACTTGATCTCGCCAGAACGCGCTGGCCAACTCGACCATGGTCCAGCCCAGATAGCCCTCCGGTTTGCTCGCCTCTTCCAGCAGACCCCGCGCGACCTGTTCCATTTGGTCCTTGCTGAGCGGGTGGGTCTTGTCGAGCTTGGCGGCCACATCCACACAGCGCTGACGCAGCGCGTCGCGCTCGGACCGCTCCTGGGGCACCAGCTTCAGATGACTCGTCTTGCGACGGTGACGGCGCGGACGGCCGTTGTTGTCGCCAGATCGATTATCGCTCGCGGTGGCAACTTGCGACGTTTCCAAATCGGTCGGGACCGTGGCCAAGGTGCTGCTCTCTTGCTCTATCGGACGGAGTGGGTCGAACGCGGAAGGCTCTCGCCGTGGCGCGTCTAACTCGACGCGATCTCGACGGAATCGTGCGACCGTTGCTCCGGGTGGGAATCGGAAGGTTGGGGTCCGGCCGCCTCGGGGGCGTACTTCGCGACCGCCAACGCGAGTGCCGACACCGAAAAGGCTAGCGGGTACAGGCTCTCATGATACCAAAGCTTGGCGAAGTACAAACCGATGGGCGAGGCGACACGATGCCGGTCCTCCTCGATGGCATGAATTAGCCATGCAAGTCCTTTAATCACCAAGTGTTGCATCGCTTCGTCGCGATCCAGGCGGGGGTTGGCCAACAGCGCCGTGAGCGCCAGCGAGGTCTCCTCAACGCTCGAATCGCCCTGCAGCTTGCCTTTGGCAATCTGCCGACCGCCGCCACCCCAGCCGCCGCCCAGGTCTTGAGCCGCCAGCAGCCAATCGAAACCTCGCCGGGCCGACTCGCGATGCAGGCGTCCTAAATCGCGATAGGCCAAAAGCACCCGAGAGGTGCCATACACCGGATTGGTCTGGCCCTCGGCTTGTTCGTTGCCGAACCAGAGTGGTGCCCAGCTGCCATCTTCGCGTTGTTGTTGTTCCAGGTAGGCCATGCCCCGCTCGACGGCCGTCAGCAGCGCGACCCCGAATTCCGCCCGCGTGTCGCTATCGGTGAATGGCAATTCGGATAATCTTCTCGACCAGCAGAATAGCGCCCGCACAGCATGAGCCGTCAGGTCGGTGCCGCTGCGATCGAAGGGCAACTTACCCCAGCCACGACAGAACGTCGGCCAACCTCCGTCAGAATTCTGAATTCCGACGAGCCAGTTCAGTCCGCGTCGAGCGGCTAACAAAATCTCGGCCCGTGTGATCGTCGCGCTCGCTTCATCGACCGGTCCGCGGTCATCGTTCTCGGTGCGCTCGGAGAACAATTCTCGTTCCAGCTTGGGAAGAGCCAGCAGCGCGCTGGAGGTGTCATCGACGTCGGGAACTCCGCCGCT
>Ga0180438_10002915_pt1 | contig 26837 bp, 19 predicted proteins | sample SS_ome_12_FD_132455 | JGI IMG/M metagenome (GOLD analysis project Ga0180438, IMG submission 132455) | Hypersaline lake sediment archaeal communities from the Salton Sea, California, USA - SS_3_D_2 metaG | ecosystem: Environmental > Aquatic > Non-marine Saline and Alkaline > Hypersaline >... | reverse complement strand
TGAGGTGGTATTACCCGCTGCATCCTGGGCCTCCAGGGTAATGGTATTGGCCCCTTCATTCAACTCCAGCGGAACTTCAAAATAATTCTCTCCCTCTAATGGGACATCATTCCCATTGACTTTCAAGGTCACTGGCGAGCTGTCTATCACTTGACCTTTGACCCACACATTCGGGTGGTTGAGATAGGCGCCATCCATGGGTTCTGTCACATTGATCTGAGGTGGGGTGCCGTCAATGGTAACCACAGCTTCACTGCTTTGGGTGCCCCCATAACCCACCGCAATAAGAGTATAGGTTGTCGAAACTGGAGGCGATACAATCCGAGAACCATTCAACTCCACAACACCAGGGGTCGGTTCAATGGCCATGCTGTGAGCTGCATAGCTAGTCCATGTCAGGGTGGACGAACCACCTGGTGGAATAATCAATGGAGAGGCGGTAAAGGTCACCGTTGGCACTGGAAATATCACAGTAACTGTAACCTGCTTGATCGTCGTGCCCCCGAGGTTATTGGCCGTTAGTTTAAAATTCGTCACCGGAACTCCAGGGGACACCTGAACCGAACCGATTGGTCCTACATCTCCAATTCCATTGTCTATATTTATCGTATCCCCATTGATAACGTTCCAACTCAGGGTAGACGACTGCTGGTATGGAATGGTCTCTGGGGCAGCTGTAAAAGTGACTTCCGGATCCGGGATGAATTTAAAAATGTCTATAATGACATAGCTGCCCGGTTTGCCATTCAGTTGAACGGAAATCTCATTGGCGGCATTTAACGATACCGTGCGTTCAATAAGCCCCACCTGCTGGTTAAAATCCGATGGACTCATTACCTGTATCCCATTGAACCTGATCACGGCACTGGAGACCCGATGGTTGCCCTGGGGATCACTATTGATCAAACGCAGTGTAAACCCGGTTCCTGTATAGGTGGGTAGGCAGGCAAACGTATCTGTTTCCATGACCGGTTTTCCCTTATTACGGGTATATTGTTTTGGACCAAAAAAGGTCACATCCCCGGCAAAAAGGGTCGTTATAAAAGTGCCTATAAACAGAAACAAAAATAATACCAGTAGCCTTACCTTTACCAATACTGTCATTAATCTCATTTTCTCACCAATTGAGTAAATGTTGGAATAGCAGTAAAAAAAACAAAAAAAATTTCAAACCTTTATTTAGTATGTATTCCCACAATCCATTGTAAATTGTAGCATTTTTTTAAAATTTTTTCAAATATTTTTGGCAATTATAATTTAAAATGTCTAATTTTTAATCTATTTGCCATGAAAATAGGTGAGTGGGTTGAGTAAGGTGAGTGGGGAACTCTCTGTAACCTCTATGATCTCTGTGTTTATTTTCATTTGTCTACGAGTGACGCTGCGTTTTTTAGATGCCTGATACTATTTTTTTTTGTGCCTGGTTTAATTTTTTTAATATTTATAGTCTAAAAAATTAATTTTATTAACTATAAACTTAAGAAAATACTACTCTGCGAAGTAGCCTCGCTACGAAGCACGAGTTAATATTTTTAATCATTCTTCGTACCGTTTTTCTTTTTTTCTAGCCTGACACCTTTTTTTTATTAAAATGAACGCCGTTCAATCAATAGGCATTTCTATTATATCCTTCTTCCTAAATAATAAGAACATACGTATTTTGTATAATATCTATCGCCGCTTATCTCAGAAATTTTAAAGGACAAGGGGGTAAATCAGGATAATTTTGTGAAAGGAGCTTGGTGAAAATCTTCTTTTTTATTATTAAGGTAACAATTTGCTAACTCATTCTTGTTAATTTCTCACCAAAAAATAGTCCGTAAATCTGTATTCCCAGTTCACGTTCGTCTTTAGAGTTAGGCTCGGATACAGATGGTTTAAATGCTTTGTCTGTTTCAAAAGTTAATTCTATGCTGTCATCGTTACCCATAATTCCAGGAGTAAGTACATACTCTTTAAAAAATTTCGCCGTACCTGGGATAAATTCATCCAGGATTTTATCTTTTATTTTAATGATAATCGTTTGCTCGTCATGCTTTAACTTGTCAATCGATCCCCGGATGATCAATAATGCGTCTCTCCCAGGGTTTTTCAACAAACAAATGGCTTTTTTGGATGTCCACCTCCAACTTTGCCAGTCCGGGTCTTTTATATTCACATTTGTTTCACTTTCATACCAACCGTGGCCGTAAACCAGTTTAAACGCTTGGAAGATATCGGGTTTAATGGCCGGTATTTTTGGAAACAATAATTTGTAGATTCCCGGGTTAAGATAACGCCACACTTTTTTTTGAAGTTTATCAATTGTTGTCCAGCCTTTACTGGGACAATTCATACAGTCTGGCGACAAATGACCGGTAAGAATTTCTCTGCGTAGTTTTTTTATTTGTGTGTTGTTAAACACTTCTGATAACGATTGTTTACTCCCTAATGAATAGATCGGTTGATGCCAACAACATGGCAGCACATCTTTATTTGCCTGAACCATTATGAATTCCCATGGGTCTAAACAATCACGTGTTTGGGCTTCCTGGCTTGTGGAAGAATATCGATGCGGGCCTGATTCTTCTATTTTATCCGATTCTACATTTTCAGGTTCCCTTTGATTTTCACTCTGTTCAACTTCGCTTTCCTTAACAGTACTATCATTTTGAGCAGGAGCTGCATTAAAATTTTGGATTTTTTGTTTGAGGGTATCCATCAAACCTTGCTGAAAATGAAATTCTATATTTGAACGCTTTAAAAATTTGAAGGTCTCGGTCAAAGATGCTTCTGCTTCATGCAACAATTCCACCGGCATTTCTGTAATGTGATTTGGATTTACAGTGTCTTCCAAATTAGGGTATTTGGTCAGATTGCAGAAATTAAAATGAGTGACTCCCAGTGCTTTGGCAAAGGTGACATAATCCATCAGGTCCAAAACATTTTGATCAGAGACAACACAACTAAATAAAATGTTTGGTGATTTGCGCCCCTCTTTCATTTTTATGGTTCGAAGCCTCAATATATTAAAGCAGAGTGTTTTTAGATCGGCACCGCGGCGTAATTTTTTAAATAATTTTGGATCACTGGTATCGCAGCTAATCTCAATACTCTTAAACTTTGATAGCGTCTTGAGTTCTTCATTAGAGAACTCCTTGGAAAAGTTTGAAATAATATGGAGTGGCATTCCGGCATTTAGCATTTTATTGCAGTATAGGTGCCAATCTTTATAAATTGTTGTTTCTCCATGTCCATTTACACTGACCACTTTAGGATTCCTTGTTTTTAATGCTTCGATAACATTTTCCATTGTTTCTACATTGAGATCCATGCCTTTGTAGTCTGGCTGGCTGGCATAGCAAAATACGCATCTGAGATTACACCTGGAGGTGAATTCAATATGGGCAACTTTAGTACGGGGCGACTCCAGTAAATTCGTTCCATGTGCTTGTTTGAAGTTAAAAAAATTTTTTACTCTGAAAAGGAAATCCATTCAAAACACCTCATATAGATATTTAGAAATTTTTTTATCCTTTATTTTACAGAAAATATGGGAATAAGTAAAGAATGAAAGATTTGCTGCTTCCCACTTCTTTTTTTAGAAGTGGTTGCCCTGATCCCAATGAACGATCAGTGAGCTAAAAAAGGTGCCATTTCCTGGCAATAATTTATACTTTAGTAACTAAAAGGTGATTACGTGCCAGCCGTTTTTTTGCATATCGGCCAGGGGCACCCCCATATATTTAACATCAATACCCAGGGCTGTTAATTTGTCGGAGACACCATACATATCAGCACAGGCTTTGCATGCCGTTAACTCCACACCAACCTCTTTGATTTTTTTGATATTCTCCTGGAGTTCCTTATCCTCGGACAACAATTTGGAAGAGGGACCCCACACGAGGAGCTGAACCTTATCCATCCAATTTCGTTTCTGGCAATTATAAGTGTACATAAATACCAGTTTTAACGCTACTTCGCGATCTCCGCTGGACCAGATGATCAACTGGTTATGTTTTTTGGTTTCGGCTTTGACCTTTACTTCCGATTTTTCCTGGGTCCCAAGGAAAAGTCCGGGCACCATAAAAAGAACGATCAATACCAATGAAATATATTTTTTAGTCATTCGAACCTCCAATCAGAGATTCTACAAAAAACCAGAAAAAAAAGCAACAGTCTTTTCGGCTTAGGTTGAGGTTGAGGAGGCTTTTTTCTCCTTAGTTTCACTCTTAACCTGATCTCCAAGTTATTTCTTTGCAATGCCGTTGATGAAAATATCCGCCAGGTTTTGAGCATTCTCCTTAAGGGAAAACATGGTGACATCGGACAACCAGGCGGATTTGACTCCACCAATGTAGCTGATCAGCGCTACCACAACCGTATCCGGGTCGATGCGTCTGTCAAACTCCCCCTCGGCAATACCTTGTTTAATCAATTCTTTTAATAACGTCTTCATCTCCTTTACTTTTTCCATGTGCTCTTTGTACAACCGATTCAAATCTTTTTTCCTTTCAGATTTAAACACCTTGATCTCTTCCATGACTTTAAATTCCTCTTGCTCAGATACGATCAAGAAAAATTCATAAATCAGCTGCCGAACTTTATTCAAAGGACTCTGAGGGGCATCCAGTATTTGATTCAATCGTATTTCCGATTTTCTACGACACTCCAGGATGACAGCATTCAACAACTCAAATTTATTTTTAAAGTGCCAATATATAGCACCGCGAGTCATCCCGGCCTCCGCTGCTACAACTTCAAGACTGGTGCCACTATAGCCTTTTTTACTGAAGGCCTTAAGCGCGGCTTCCAATACTGCCTCACGAGTCTGTGCCGCTTCTTCTTTCGTTTTTTTCATTCTTTCTCCAATTTTTCTGATTTTTTAGCCACGGATTATCGCGGATTACCACGGATTTTTCTACGAATTTATCTGACTTCATTCACGACCTCTTTTACCTATTGACTATCTCCGACAGCGACCTCCCAGTCAAAATACGCGTCCAGGTAATCATAAGTGGCGACATAACCATTCAATATTGCCTGGTCATAGATGACCCGAGCATCTTTCAATTCCAGTTGAGTGGCCAACCCATTGGCCGCTGTAATCTCGGCAATCTTAAAGGCCTTTTTAGCAGTCTCCAGGCTCTTCCTGGCCGACTCTATCCGCTTGAGAGCTTCATCCAATCTGAGCCAGATATTACGGATATCATTGTAAATCTTTTCTTTCTCTTTATCTATTATTATCCGGGTCTTTTCCAGTTCAATTTTTGCCTTCTGAACCTGGGCCCGAGTGTAGCCACCAGTGAAGATGGGAAAAGAAAGATTCAACCCCACAATATAACTCTTATTTTGCCGCTCCAATTTAAAGTAATCGGATAAGGAGCTAAAGTTGTAAATCAGGTTTAAATTGAGACTGGGGAGACGGTTGGCAGCTTCTGATTTTACGCCGGTGCCCCTGAGCTTCTCCTCCCACAGCAGCGCATTAAAATCGGGCCGTTTCTCCAGGACAATATCAACAGACGGAATATCAGGCATCGGCGGGATACGGTCAAAATTACCCTCCAACGCCATCTCCTCTTCTACCGGTATCCCGGTCAGGTTCTTTAAACTGTTCAACGCCAATTCATAATTCCTCTTTGCCTGGATGGTTTCAGGAACCTGGCTCTGCCACCGAGCCTCTGCTTGTAAGAGCTTAAATTCAGATATCTGTCCGTTGTCAAATTTCTTCTTCATATTGAGATAATTCTCATGGGCATTCTCCTCGGAAGCACGGCTTACTTCCCAGACATTTTTTAACAGCAGGGTCTGGTAAAAGGCTTTCTTGGCCATTTTAATAATGGTTTGATGCGTGGCCTCATAAACAAAATCCGTGAGATTTTTAAACTCTTTGGCCGCCTTCAACGCAGTCCCCACCTTAAAACTAAAAAGAGTCTGGCTCAACACGGCATTCATCCCATATTCATTCTTATAATTAATCTTAAACTTCTGGTTGGTCATCTCGCCTGTCTCAAAATCCGGGAAGTCAATATACAAATAATTCGCTTTGAGGTTCCGTTTATAATTGGCTTCCATCATGATTTTGGGGAGTGCTGTAGAGAGTGCCTCTTTTTTATAGACTTTTGCCATGTCCAGGTCTTTTTGAGCCAGCTTTAACTCCTTGCTGTGGGTCTCTACACGACTGAGAAAGGCCTGCAGATCATAAGTGGTCGTCTCTGCCCGGAGTCCGACACGAAACAGCACCAATACCATCAGTTGAATCATCAGGGTTAACACGAACTTCCCATTGGTTTTTATTTTATCAATATGTGTTTTCATTCTTTGCTCCTTCCAGGTTCCGCTCATTTTTTTCTCCTGGTGGTTAAGTTATAGATAGCAGGAATAACCACCAGTGTAAGAACAGCAGAGACAATTAAGCCGCCGATACTGATGATTCCCATGGGCTGTCTGAATTCTTTGCCAGCAGCACCGAGGCCTAAAGCCATGGGCAGCATCCCCAGTATGATGGCAATGGTTGCCATGATAATGGGTTTGAGCTTGGTGGGACAGGCTTCCAGCAGCGCTTCGCTTACCCCCTTGCCTTCTCTTCTTAATATATTGGTATAGTCCAATAACAAAATGGCGTTGTTCACTACGATGCCCAGCAGCATAATAATGGCCATCATCGATATGGTATTCATGGATTTTCCGGTGATATCCATGGCCACAAACACACCGATCAATGCCATGGGTACGGTTCCCAGGATCATTAAGGGCTGGGTCAGGCTCTCCAGGATAGCCGCCAGCAGCATATAAGTCAACAAGAAAGCAATCAAAAATGTCCGCAACATATCTATCATGGACTCTTGCATCATTTGGACACTGCCGCCCCATTCAATTTTATAACCGGAGGCAAGTTTTACTTCACTGATTCCAGCCAGGATACCCTGCACCACATTGCCCAACACATAACCGTGGGCGGTGTAACCGGTAAATTCAATGGCTTTGTACTTGTCGTTGTGTAAAATCTTACTGTAACCTTCGGTAAAATCCAGGTTGGCCAACTGGGAGAGACGATAGATACCGGTGTTAGAAACCACGGCAATATTTCCCACTTCTTCGGGAGTATCTACAGATTCTTTTTTCATCACCACGCGGATATCGTATTCTTCGCCAGCTTCTTTGTATCGTGTGGCTTCGATGCCTTCCACGGCACTGCGCAGCGTCATGGCTAAATCGAAAACCGTTAACCCGGCATCTGCCAATTTTTTGCGGTCCGGCACCAGGGTAATTTCCGGCTTCCCGGCGCGGGAACTGGTGGTGAGATTCACCAGCCCGGGTGTAGCCTTGATCCTGCTCATAATCTCATTTTTGTACATTTCCAGTTGATCGATATCCTGTCCCATCAAGAAGAATTGAATCGGTGCTCCTCCACCAGCACCCGGAGTAGTGGCGGCTACACGAATCCGGGCATTAGGAATATCTGCCAACTCCTTAATAAATTGATTGGCCGCTTCTTCACTGGTGATTTCTCTTTCTTCCGCATCCACTAGTTTTATCATCACCTTTGCCAGGTTGGTGCCAATATCAGTCTCACTGATGGAACCCAATTGCGTCAATATGTGCTTCACTTCCGGGTGTTTTTCCATTCTCTTTTCAATGGTATCGATCAATTTTGCGGTCTCATCCAGGTGGTAACCCTGGGGTAATTCGATATCCATGCGGATATCCCCCTGGTCCAACTGGGGCATAAACTCGAATCCTATCCGGCTAGCACTGAAAAAACTCAAAAAGAAAAAGACCAGGGCAGCAAAAATCGCCAGGAAGCTGTACAGCCGTTTGGCCAATACCACTGCAAGTATCTTCCGGTATCCCTGTTCCCAGGCGTGAAACATCTTCTCTAACCGCCGGCCAATGGGATGTTTTTTGGTTTCGGTTTCCGGTAAGATCAACGAGGCCATCATGGGAGTCAAAGTAAAAGAGACCAACAATGAAAACAGCGTGGCATAGGTAACGGTCAGGGCGAATTCTCTAAAAAACTGTCCCACCAGGCTGGTCATAGAGGCAATGGGTAAAAACACCACGATGTTGGTCATGGTGGAGGCAATGACTGCCACAGCAATTTCTGCTGTTCCTTTGCCTGCCGCGCCTTTGCGGTCCTGGCCCATTTCTTTGTGACGGAAGATATTTTCCAACACCACCACGGAATTGGTGACCAGTATACCCACCGCAGTGGATAATCCCATCAGGGTCATTATATTTAAAGAAAAACCGGATACTTGCAGCAGCAGGAAAGTTGAAACAATAGAAAAGGGCATGGCCAGGCCGGCAATAATAGTAGAACGAAGATCGTGAAGGAAAAATAACAACACCAATGCAGTGAGGATAACCCCCAGGAAGATATTTCCCAATGTATCTTCTACGGAACTTTCAATAAATACCGACTTATCATTGACGATGGATAGTTTGCATCCCGGTGGCAAATCTTGCTCGATATCCGGGAGTCGTTCCCGGATGGCCCGGGCCATATCCACGGTATTACCGTCCACACTTTTAATAATGGACATTAGCACCAGGTTATCCTGTTTCAATTTTAGTTGGTTATCGAAAAATATCGTGCGTTCCTTTACTTCTTCGCCGCTGTCACGGATATCGGCAATCCGGCCCAATTTTTTCATACCAAAAGCAGTGGGCACTTCCAATTCCTCCAGGGCTTTTATGCTTTCAAATTGGCCGTTGAAACGAACGGCATATTCCTGTGATCGCTGCCGGAATTGGCCAGCCGGCAGGTCCATGTTTTGTATCTGCAATATTTGACTCAATTGGGCTAAAGAAATGGCATTTTCAAATACCACCCGGTTATCCAATTCCACGCGAATTTCCCGTTCCTGTCCTCCCACCAGGTTTACACGAGCCACCCCTTCGATCTGGGAGAACCGGTCTTTTAAGCGCTTGTCTGCCAACTCATACAATCCCGTGGGACTCAACGTTCCACTTAACAACACATCCAGCACTGGCTCGGCACGTAAATCAAATTTTTCTACAATAGGTGTTTCGGCATCATCCGGGAGGTCGTTAAGAATCGCATCGATTTTGTCCTTTACCTCTTTGTTGGCAATATCCGCATCCTTTCCGATGTCAAACCGCAGCATGACAATAGATACACTGTCCATGGAATATGAACGGATCCAATCGATTTTACTAATGGTGGCCACGGCATCCTCGATCTTTTTGGTCACCTGGGTTTCGATTTCCCTGGGACCGGAACCGGGATAGATGGTCTGAACCGTCACAAACCCGATCTCTACTTCGGGAAACAGGTCCAAAGCCAGGGAAAAATAAGCCAGAGTACCGAACACTAAGAACACAATCAACAACATACTGATCATAACTGGGCGTTTGATAGACAGGTCTGAGAGAAACATGATTTACCTCACCACCTTGACTTTGCTGCCGTTTTCCAGCAGCAATTGGCCTTCCACCACTAATTCCTCACCAGGATTTAAACCTTCCAGGATTTCCACATCCAGCACCTGCTTTTTTCCCGGGACTACCTTTTGTTTTTCTGCTTTGCCGTCTTTCACGATATAAACAAAATATTCATCCTGCTCTTTGAGAATATTTTTCTGTTCCACCACAACAGCATTGGATTTACTGGAGGTAATAATGTTGATTTCTACAGTAGTACCTGCTTTCAGGAGATTATCCGGATTATGAAATTCAACCAATGCGCGAAAGCCCTTTTTGGTGACGTTCATGGCCGAATCCACCTCAACCACCTTTCCCTGGACTTGATTCCCTCTCCAGGTGGCAGTTGCCGGCATATTTTTTTCAATATCAAAGATTTCTCCTTCCGACACCCAGATGGCAGCCTTCATCCGGTCTGTCCTGGAAATGGTCACCAGCGCCATTTCCTTGTCCACGTTATCGGTTTCTGAAACGTGAACTTTGGTCACATAACCGCTGATGGGAGCTTTTACTTTCACCATCTGTTGTACAGTGTCCCAATCGGCCCGGGCAACTTCATACCGGGCCTTTGCATTGTCCCTGTCCTGCAAGGAAATTCCACCGCTTTTATAAAGATTTTCAATCCGCTGAAATGCGGTTTTTGCATTCTCAAAGGACACTTTTGCCTGGTAATATCTGGCAGAGGGACTGTCAGTGGGAAAGGTGACTAATACAGCGTCCTTCTTTACATAATCTCCCACATTGACATGAATTTTTTCCACCTTATCACCCATGGCTGCATAAGCGGTAGACTCTTTAATCCCTGTCAAAACAGAATGAAAACTGAGAACGGTCTTAAATTCTTTTGGGGTTACCTTCAGCGTTTTAACTGGAACGCCCTCTTCTCTGTAGATTTGGTCCATGCTTTTGGCTTCGGTTTTCTTTTTGCTGCAGCTTGAAAAGCCTATTACCAATGTCAAACCAACCATTAAGACAACTATTCGCTTCATTTTCTTCTCCTTCATTATTTCCGATTCCTGGAATAATTATACATACATGTTTGTATGTTTGTCAAGTTTTTTTTGTCCTACAAGGGGGCAAGTGTCCCTGTTCCCACTGGAATGTTATTTTTTATCTTCTCTACCTCTCTACCTCTTATTTTTTTCCTTTCTCCTTGCATTTAGGTGGATAATTTGATATGGTATAGCTTCTATTTCATTCATTCAAAAAAGCAACGCAAAATTGGAGGTTTAATATAATAATGAACGTACAAAAAGCAACGAATATCACATGGCATGAACACAAAGTGGCCCGTGAAGAGAGAGAGGCGCTTCTAAAACAAAAAGGCGTACTACTGTGGTTTACCGGTCTTTCGGCCAGTGGAAAATCCACTGTTGCCAACGAGGTGGTCCACCAATTGCATGAGATGGGAAAGCTGACCTATGTCCTGGATGGCGATAACATCCGGCATGGGCTGAATAAGAATCTTGGCTTTTCTCCTGAAGATAGGGAAGAGAATATTCGGCGCATTTCAGAGGTGGGCAATCTTTTTGCCGATGCCGGGTTAATTACCACCACCGCATTTATTTCCCCTTATCGGAAGGACCGGGATTTTGCAAGGGAATTACTGGGAGACGGCAGGTTTGTTGAAATTTTTGTTAAGGCTTCCATTGAGACCTGTGAAAAGCGGGACCCCAAAGGCCTTTATCAAAAGGCAAAGAAAGGTGAAATCAGGGAATTTACCGGCATTTCAGCCCCTTATGAAGAGCCGTTAAAACCTGAGATCATTCTTGATGCAGACACCATGACCATTGAAGAAGAGGTGGAAATGGTCATCAAGTTCCTGAAGGAAAAAGAAATTATTTAATTTTAAAAAAAAAATTGAAAATTTTGAAAAATGATGTATACTATATAATGGTGTTTGTGTGACACCGACCATGAGGTCCGTTTTTAGGCAGGTGGGTTGCTTTTGGGCAATCTTCGCAATACTCAAAGGTCCACCTGCCTTATTTCTATTCGATCTTAATTAAGTCAATCCACATTTCATATTAAGTCACATTATAAGCCCAGAGATCCGTCAAAATCTCAGTAGATGCTTTTTCTTTCTTTTTTTCGTATCTTTTCGCGTGTTTCGCGGGCATTTTAATCTTTCAACTATGGCTAAAAATAAAAAATTTTAGCAAGATTTTTGATCACTGTATGTCTAAACATAAAAACAAAAAGGAGAAAAAGTATGAGTATGAGAATAGAAAACAAAGAAAAAAAATCCCGATACCAGTTCTACAAACCGTTATTAATGAGTATTTTACTTATAACAGCGGTTGTTGTCCTTGTGCAGGGACTGATGGTACAACAGGTACAGAGTAAAACAACCAAGGAGGAAAAGCAAAAGATGAAATACAATAAACTGACACCAGAAGAGAAACAGGTCATTCTCCATAAAGGAACGGAGCGAGCGTTTACCGGTAAATATTATAATCATAAAGCCAAAGGGTTTTATACCTGCAAGCAGTGTGATGCACCTCTTTACCGGTCAGAGGATAAGTTCGATTCCGACTGTGGTTGGCCCAGTTTCGATGATGAAATTGATGGGGCTGTCAAACGAGTGCGTGATGCAGATGGAAGACGCACGGAAATTCTTTGCGCCAACTGCAATGGTCATCTGGGCCATGTGTTCCTGGGAGAACGATTTACCCCAAAAAACACCCGGCATTGTGTCAATTCCATTTCCCTGGATTTTGTTCCCGTAGAAAAAACCCAGCGAGCGATCTTTGCTTCCGGTTGTTTTTGGGGAACTGAGTATCATTTCCAGAAGGCCAGGGGCGTGTTACAAACAACTGTAGGCTACACCGGCGGTCATACCCAGAATCCCACATATAAAGAGGTTTGTTCCGGTACCACGGGTCACGCAGAAGCAGTGGAAGTTATTTTTGATCCATCAAAAATCAGCTATGAAGAACTGGCCAAACTTTTCTTTGAAACCCATGATCCCACCCAGGTCAATCGCCAGGGGCCGGATATTGGTGAACAGTACAGGTCGGAAATTTTTTACCTGGATGATCAACAAAAAGAAACGGCGCAAAAGGTAATTGATATTCTAAAATCCAAGGGCTACAAGGTGGCCACACGATTGACCAAAGGCTCTAGGTTTTGGAAAGGAGAAGATTACCACCAGGATTACTATCAAAAGAAAAATGGAACTCCCTATTGTCACATCTACACCAAACGATTCTAAATATTCCAAATTTTAGCAAGAGTAATATCCTGGTCTGTTCCCTAATCCCGTATTATTTACGGTTTTTAAAACGCTTCATATCCCTTGAGATGTTTTTCCACCGGTTCTTGGCGTTGAAGCTCCCAGTCTGTTTCTCTTTTCTTTTCAGGTGCTGAAGCTCCCTTCTCATTTTCATATAATTTTCGTACGCCTCTTCGGGATATGGATCATCTGAATACTCTGACGCCGACGGGGAGGGGGAAGGCTGAACCGCCGCTGGTGCAGAAGCTGCCGCCGGTGATTTTATAGGCTTTCTTTTCAGCTGTACTAATTTTCCAGAAGAAACCTTTCCATTCTTTTTTCTTGATGTGGAAGGTATTGGCGCTCATGTTGCAATCCCGCCAGTCGCTGCTTCTGGAGAGTACGCTGTTTTCGGTAATTACTTGCACAGCCCCGGGGGTAGGCGTATATTCCAGGTAGGCTTTGCTGAAGTGTAAAACGAACCGTTGCGGGGGACTATCGTTGCCGCCGCCTACGACCTGGACCGAGATACCTTGAATGAGCACGTTTGTTTGGCCGCTGACAAATTGGCCGAAAATCCCGGATTTGACGAGCGTTGCTTGCTTATACTTGGTGTTGACCATCCAGAAAAAATTTCCCCAGTATTTCTGACGCAGGTGGTAGATATGGGGGCTCAACTTAATACTCTCCCAATCTTGACCTTTGGAAATAACTATTTTTTTGGCCCGGATCCGGATATTTTTGGATGAGGGGACATATTCCAGTCGAGCACCACTGAAATCCAGGAAAACCCGTTGGGGCGGTTTGGCAAAGATGGTTCTGAAATCAAATTTTACTTTTACGATTTTTTCATAGATTTTTTTGCTCGTAGCATTGAGCATTTGGAACCGAACGGCGTCTACCGTTACCGGGGCTTTACCGAAAGTAAAATAAGTTTCGCCATTGCCCTTGCCCCCGGGTTTCAGGAGCGAGGGTGCAGTGATACAACCAAGGCTGGAACCCTGGAACATGGGATTGGCAACGATAAAAACGCCTTGCTGCTCATTGGTAAAGTAATCGAAGAATATTTTTACCTCTTGCATTGGAGACAATTTGGAGGGAGATTTAGGTATGAAATAGATGTTGGGGATGGAATTCTTTTGTCCGATTGGGTACGTACCGATATTCCTGACGGTGGAAGGGCCCGGGGAGCAGATGGGAAATTTCCGTTCCCGCCTGTTATTGTTTTCCTTCGCCTCTTCCACCACGTCGTACCGATCAACCACGGCATCGACATGTACAGAGGAGGTTACTTTTGGATAAAAAACAAATGTGAATGTCCCGCCCTTTTTTTGAAGTTTTCTCGCCGTGTCCACACGCCAAATGATCTGTTCCTTTAAGGCCATACCCTCGCTTCCTATGAGGGTAATATGAACACCTGCACTTTTTGGGTGATGAATCGTATAAACCTCATCGGGCAGCTTGCCGGGGCCATTGTTGCGTACGGTGATTGCCAAACAGCAGTCTCTGGTTTTATCGATCTTGGTGATTTGCAGGTCCGGTTTCGGCTTCCCGGCGAAAATTCCAGCTGATAACAGCAATAACATTAACATTAGGGTTACCCCTTTAGTAGTTCGATAATTATTTTTTATTTGCCTCATTATTCTGCTCCTCAATGTCTCTGCATTACTAATTATATAAAAAAACAAGAAAAATATCTCAGAGAAAAAAGGTGAAATAGAATTCTAATTGAATGAGATTGAGAAGTCAATAATTGTAACAATTGAAGGCATGTTTTTTTTTTTATTTTTTGTATTTTGACACAAGAATTTCATTCCAATCATGTTTTGTAAGTCTAAGTCTTTTAACAGTTAGGAAAAATCCAATTATTAGCTGATTTTCTGGCCTACCCCGTTTTTTTCCTCACCGAATTTAAAAATGACAGTGACAGAAAATGGTCCCGCCTACTAACCATTTAATTTTATTTTTTTTTAAAGTTTTTCTTGAATTCAGTGGGGGATACTCCCGTATATCTTTTAAAGGCCCGATAAAATGCTGCCTGAGAAAAGAAGCCAACTTTATAGGCTATTTCAAGAATACTTTTTCCCTTGTTTGATGAATCTAGCATCTGCTTTTTAGCTTCTTCAATTCTATAACTGTTTATTAGATCAAAAAATGTTTTGTTTAGTTTTTCGTTTATTATCTGGGAAAGGTGAGATGGAGGAATTAGAAGTTTATTTGCTAAATTTTTTAAAGAGATATTTTCATGTTTAAAAATTTTTTCTATTTCCATGAGATAAAGTAATTTTTCTAAATACTTATTTGCTTTCTCATCGTCTAATGTTGAATGTTTGTATTTTTGTTGATTTTTCCTGTAATTCAGGTATTTTTTTATAGAAAAATAAGATCCAACAAAAGTAAATATGAACAATATGGAAACCAACAACCAAAAAAAAATGGATTGATAATAATATGGCTCTATTGTGAAAGTAAATGAACTTCCATTTTTATTCCAGACACCGTTACTGTTACATGCTGTTACTCGAAAACAATATTTCCCCGGAGGTGGTTTTTCATAATGGGCAAATCTTGATATATGTGGTTTGGTTAATGTCCAGTTCTTATCAAATCCTTCCAATTTATATTTAAATTTGATTTTCTCAGGTGAGATAAAACTGGGAGCTGTAAACCGAAAGCCCATACAGTGACTTACTTTGAAAACTTTTCCTGTCATTCCCCTTTTTTTACCATTTATAAGAAACTCTTCAATAATGACAGGAGGAGGTAATTTATTAATTTTTAAAGCAGCGGGATTTACCGATGAAATGCCTTTTGCAGTGGCAAACCAAAAATCGCCCTCTTTTGTTTTAATAGCAGAATTGTTACCGAATTTACTACATTTTACATTTTTCATACCATCAGAAATGCCAAAGAGGTAACATTCAATATGATTACTTTTTTGAAGGGCAAAACGATCAAGCGCCTCTTTTTCTACCATAATAATACCAATATTACTGCTTAACCAGAAATTATTTTTTTTATCTTCAATAATTTGATATATGTAATTACTTGGTAGGCCGTCTTTTTTGGTATAAGAAATAATTCTCCCCTGATTCAGCCTTTTTAAACCTGCTCCAAAAGTGCCAATCCAGAAAATACTTTTGCCATTAATTTCACGCCTGTCCTCAAATACAACTGCAACAGAAATACCAGGGAGGTAGGTCCTGTTATTTTCTGAATCAAATTTCCCTTTTTCTAAAAAATTTATCCCAGAATCTCCTGAAATCCAGAGATTATTTTCCCGATCTTCAAACACATGCTGAATCTGATTGCTTATTAGGCCATCCCGAGTTGTGTAAGTTTCAAAAACGCCATCATGATATAAAGATAATCCATTATCGGTACCGATCCAGATATTGTTTTTTGTATTACAATAAATCTTCAAAACAGTATTACTTGCCAGGCCATTTTTAATAGTAAGATTCTCTATATCATTCTTTCGATTAATTTTAAATAATCCGCTGGATGCACTGCCAAACCATAAATTACCTATTTTGTCTTCACTGATTGTTCTAATCCAATTTGGTTTTTTAGCATTATGAAGTACACTTTCCTCGATTGAAAATTCTTCAAATTTACCATCCTTATTCTGGAATAATCCATATGGTGTACCGATCCATTTATAGCCATTTTTATCTTCATAAATACTTAAAATATTGTCGGAAGAACCTTGTGTTACATATAAAGTATGAAAATCTCCTTTTCTAAAACATTTCATACCTGAATTGTTAGTTCCTATCCAGATATTTCGTTCCCTATCATCATATAAAGATGTAATCGAATTGTAATTTAGATAGTTTCTAAAATAATTCTTTCCTGATAAGCCTTGCTTTAATACTCCGACTCCATTTAAAGTACCTATCCAAAGATCTCCGTTGCTATCCTCTAGTATTTCAATTACATCATTGCTAAGGAGGCCATCAGCAGTAGTATGGAATTTTTTAACCTTGTCTCCATTTAATTCAAACAGCCCCTTTGACGTACCTAATAGAAATTGATTATTCTTTTTCTCAAAAATACAGTATATTGAAAAATTATCTTTTAAGTTTGCGCCAATTTCAATTTTTTTAAAATTATCTTTTTCTTTTTTATAAAGCCCATCCCTAAAGGCACAAATCCACAAATCCCCATGATTATCTTCATAAATTGAAGAAATGGAATCTGCTGCAATCCCCTTCTTTATATCATATAAATGAAATCTATTTTCCTTAAAGCAATACAAAAAGTTTTGTGAAGTTCCGATCCATAAATTACCTTCAATATCTTCATTTATACAATTTATTTTTTTTGCCAAAAATCCTTCTTTGCTGGAATAAGATTTAGGTTGATTACTTTTTATACTGGTTAAACCGATTGAACTGCCAATCCAAAGTATACCCCCTCTGTCAATAAACAGAACATATATTTCACTTTTCTGAGTACCCGTATTTAGTTTTATTATATCAAATTTAATACCATCATAACGTACCAGACCTTTTTCACTGCCAATCCAAAGATATCCGTCAGGTGTTTGAACGATATCATTAATCGAATCTGAAGGCAATCCATCAGCAACTTCCCAATCATTAATCAGATACCGGTTGTTTTCAGGAATATCCATATTGGCAAATATAATACTATGAATAGTAAAAAGAATACAAACACAAATTCTCTTCATTGTTAATTAATTATACAAAATTAACCTTCAAAGTCAAATTGAAGTGAAGTTCATTTCTCCTCCCTCATTTTATTGGAAAGAACCCATATTGCTAACAAGTAACCGACAGCAACAGCAATGCCAATTAAACTCTTTCATACTACGTTAGGCCCTCCCCCTTCTCAACCGGACGACTCATAAAAGTAATTAACAAAATAATAATAATTTTTATTGGTATTAACCCATTCTGCATTTTTGAACCTATCTGAGTCCCCTGATAATGAACTAAAGCAAAACATAATATGATTATAATTGCCATTCCTTTTTTATGGTTCATTTTTTTCCTTGTTTAAGTATTTTTTTTGATGAGTTTAATGTTCCTGGCAAATCATATTTACAATTTGCCAGAATTCTTCATCAAATTTGTAAAGGGACAAATAATGAGAAGCGGTCAGCTTTGCATTTTTATAAATTTCAACCTTTGCAACAGCAGCATTGCCGTCTACATCAATCATAGGGATTTTAAAAGTAATTTTGTGATTAACCGGTACTTTTTTTTCCTCTCTTTTCTTTTTAATTCCTTCAATTATCCAATTTAATGGATGCTTATGCATGTGGTTCTTTTGTAAGGTCAATTTCACAAAGTCCACATCAAATCCTTTTCTGATAGCAGTGATGTCCCCTTCAATCAGAAGCCCTTTGATAAAACCCTCCTCGATAATCTTTTTAATTTGGCCTCTTTCATTAACCTGATTTTCTTTTGTTCCTGCAATAGTTAAAGTCACTGCCAACATTATTAAAATCAAAATCAATAATAATTTTTTCATTTTTTTTCTCCTTTTTTATTTGCAAATAAAGACATTTTGTTCTTTTAAAAAGGTTTTAATTTGAATGTCTTTAAATCCTGCGTCCTTTATTATACTCTTAATTACTTCTATTCCCGGCAATTTATCTAATCCATTTGCATCCTCCATTTTCTCAGGGTCCCATTGTACAATTGCCAATAAACCTTTTTCTTTTAGGCTTTTTCTTATCTTCTCTAAAAATTCAACAGGTTTTCCCAGGTAATGGAAAACATTTACCATTAGTGCTATATCAAGTGCTCCATCAGGCATTAAAGGATCATTGGCCTCACCAAGGATTGTTTTTATATTTGTTATTCCTTCCTCCTCTATCTGCCTTTTTATTCTCTCTATACTCCTCCAATTAATATCATTCGCATATATAATACCTCTTTTTCCAACTCGTTTTGACAGTTTAAAAGTAAAATAACCTTCTCCCGCGCCAATATCCCCAATAACCATTCCCGGCTTTACTCCGATAACATTCATTATCTTTTCTGGTTGCTGCCACTCATCACGTTTGTTTACATTCTTAAGAGCATTTAATCCCGTATAATAGATTAATGTTAGGAATAAAGGCAATAAAACCATTTTTTTTCTACCAGATACTATCATTAATACCTCCTTTTTTTACTCCACAATTTGGACATTTTATCAAAATAAAATCTTTATTCTTCATCCGTATACAGTTGTTTTCTTACACAACTTTTTCTTAGTTTTTTGTTTACTATCATCAACATCAATAATACCATTCATCAGATAAATATACATTTTATCAATCCAGGATACTCCACAATTTATAAACTGTATAAAAATATTTTTTCAAGTGCGGTTATCAGGAGTTTTCATTGGATTCTCATTTTATAAAGTGAGAAAAACAATCCTGTATTTCATGCGGTCGATAGACCACAGGGGGTCCTGTCACACCCCGTTATGATACCGACCAATACAAGAGGTCTCATGGATTTAGACCCAGAGGGAAACATTTATATTTATATTGTGTCTTGCCAGGCCCCTTTTTTTTCATTATTATATTGCCTTTACTTTTCAAGACAATAGCCAGGATAAAGTCTGTTGGGTTGTAAAACATAATTAGAGGCATTCTTGTCTGTCCGCTAATCCCGTGTCCGTATCGTTTCAGGCGAACACAAGGTTCGCCCCTACGAAGTGTTTGCCCGTTCATAAAACTCCAAAATTAGAATTGCTGATAATGGATGGTTGCGATTGCATTCTATGAAACTTTTCTATATAATACACGATTAAGAAAGAAAAATCATAATTCTAAAATGACTGCCAGGATATTTATTCTCTCGCTTCTTTTCACGTTGGTGTCTTATGCATCAGATACTCCGCAAATGCTGGAGAAAAAGTTGGCTTCTGCTTCCAGAGAAGAAAAGGTAAAAATACTCAACGAAATTGCCTTTGCCTACCGAAAAATGTCGCCTGAAAAAACCCGTGAATATGGGGGAAAAGCCCTGCAATTGGCACGTCAATTGTCCGATAAAGAGTGAGAAGCCATGGCCTTAAAAAATATAGGGCTGAGCTATTTTTTGGTGGGGGAATACGAAAAGACCCTGGAATTTTATTTCCAGGCCCAAAATATTTACAAAGAAGCCAGAGAGGAGAGAGGTATGGCCGTCATAAAGGCTTCTATTGGCAATGTGGCCTGGAGTCTGGGTGACTGTCCTCCTGCAGCGAAAAGATATGGAAATCGATTACCGGGTTCGACAGATAGAGGAGATCAATGCCGAATTTGAAAACCTGAAAAAGGAGAAGAAAAAGAAAAAATACGAGGGATCTGGGCTTACCTCTGCACAATCAAAAGCCTATTTGAGTCAGCTTTTCCGGTTTATGGAACAAGAAAAACCCTTCCTGGAAGAGGGCCTTACCTTAAAAGACCTGGCTGAACGAACCGGCATTTCTCTCCGTGATCTGTCCCGTATCGTCAATGAAAAGCTCCACAAAAATTTCAATGATTTTATTAATTTCTACCGGGTGGAAGAGGCCAAACAACTGCTCCTCCTGCAGGGCGAAAAAGAGATGTCCATCCTGGATATTGCATTTGAGGTGGGATTTAATTCCAAATCCAGTTTTAACTCGGTTTTTAAGAAACAAACAGGGATGACGCCTTCCTTTTTTAAAAAAAAGGGAGATAAGGGCTTAAGAATAGCCTCTGCCGGTTGATTTTCTGTAATTTCTATTTTATATCCTACCTATTTTGCCCCGAAAATGACGCAGAAAGCGAGGGATTTAAATCTGAGTTCCCCAAGTCCAGGATCATGAAATTGGACGACAACCCTCTGTAATCACGATACAATAGGGGAATGAAAATCTTAATTTTACAAAGGAGGAATAAAATGAAACGAAAACTATTTATGGTTTTTCTCATTGGACTTTTGGTCCTGGGCGTGAGTTCGGATGCCTATGCCAAAAAGAAAAAGATGACCAAAGAAGAGAAAGCGGCAGCCAAATTGGCGAAACAAGTAGAAAAGATTACAAACGTCCTTGGCACTGCTTCCAGTTGGAAGCCCACGGTTTTTAAAAACATCCGTAAGGGCATGACCTGTCAAGAAGTGAAACAGCATTTTTCCAATCTTTCCTGTGGTGATATTATCCCCAGGGCCATAGCTGGTCTTAAAAGCAATGTATCGGAGTATAAGTTCCATTTCCTGAGTGGGAGACTTTACGCTGCCACCATTGTGTTCGGGCCGCGGTTATTTGATGAGAAAAGATTTACCACAGCCCTTTATACCGTTGCCCAGAATAAATGGGGCAAACTACCGGAGGACAAGCTTCAGCAGCCCAAATGGGGTAATCCCGATTACGACGATGTCGAGATGAAGTACAACAAGTCCCATTGGGAAATAAAAGTAGACCTTCCCTCCTATGATCCAGGGGAGACAGATGCCGCATCCCTGGATGAGGTCCAAATGCGGACTGAATTAGAAAAACTGCTGGGACCAAAGGGTAATTATTTACCCACCATTATCTCACACCTATCAGGTGGTATGACCTGTGAACAAGTCGATGGGCTGTTCGACCTGTATGAATGCAAGATCAATACCAGTTCTCATTTTACCAAAGCCACTGTAGAGGGACACCCATTGGTGGCGGGTTTGAATTTCAGTTTCAGAAACGACCGGCTGACTTATGTTAATCTAATTTTTCATTATCAAATTTCGAGGGATAGTTTAAAAAATGTTGGCTTTGCTTTGCTCCAGGAAAACTGGGGAGATCAGGCCAGGGTATTCCCGGAAAAAGAGTATGTCACGGTTTATCCTAAATCCAAGGGCATTCTTACGTTCCAGTATAATGGGAACCGTTGGGAGTTGAGAGTCGGTATGGAAGGTAAGAAGGGCACGGGGGCAGCTCCGGCCAACGTATCCTCTGCTCCGGTAAAGAACATCGATGGTTTATGGACCCTGGAGGCTGCCCGCCAGGGAAAAAAGACAGAGAGCATGAAAGGAGGGACGCTCCGACAGTTGGAATTCGGCGATGGTAAACTGTTTATGAAGGAAAACGGGAAAGTGGTTATGGAGAACTTCTATACCCGTTCCGGGAATAAAATTTACTTTGCCGCTGCCAAAGGCGGAAAAGCGGTGAAGCTGTTTGGATCGGTGGTTTCGCATGAAGGTAATCAGCTTATCTTGCGATTTGCCGGTCAGGCCATTGACATGATTTTTAAAAAGAAGTAGGAAAAAATCCAATTGAAAGCGAAAGGGCGAACGTAATGTTCGCCCATTCGCTTTCTCACCTTTCATGAAAATACCCAAATTGGGGAACAGGCGATGCCAGTTCCCTACAATTCCTCTCGGGCGCATGAGATCTTTAGGGGACTGGCACCGCCTGTCCCTTCTTTAGCGTTCTGTTGTTTTTTTTCATCGTTTCCGGGCAACAGCGAACGCCATCATGATTGGCTTTCCCCTTATCGATTCCTTATTTATTCTTGATTATTGATATTAATATCCGAATTTTGTATAATAATCGTTCAGCAGCATATAAGTCAGGAGAACAGAAAAAATGACGACATCTTGCAGGTCATGGTGGCGTAATTGCGCCATTGAAGTCGATTCCGAAATGCTCGGCATCGATAGGATGGAGGACCATATCACTCCTATCGGTCCAAATGTATCGAAGATTCGAGAACTCATTTCCTGTCTCGAATTATGCCATCACAAAGCCGAACAATGGGTCTACAACATTATAGAGGCAATCGGTGCAGGAGAAACAAAAAAGGGGCTGGGCACTCGTTCACCTGGCCAGTTTCATCCTGCTGAAAAAACCTGGCAAAACACCTGCGCTGCCCTGTCTGCCTGGTGTGCAGGATGTCCGGGTTCATCGGTCAATTTGTCCTTGTCCATAGGCACAGTTCCGGCGTCTCAACTGCTTGCTTGCCTGGGGGAGCGTTCGCCTCTAAAAGAATGGCAGGTCCAACGAGTGATTGAGAAAATCCGCAGTTGCATCCATTGGCCGCAGTCAAGTGACGACCCAGCAGCACAGTACATATGGCTTCTCTTAAGTGGCGGTGAGTATGAATCCACTTATCGCAGCCAATGCCCCGAACACTACAAGGAACACGAAGATTTCTGGCAGACAACCGTTCGGACCATGATTTATGACACCGCAGATGGGGACCAGGCAGAGTTGTCTTTAGCTCTGGCAATAGACATGCTCTGGCCGTGCCATTGGAATTTTGTGGAGAATCTTCAAATGGTTCTCGAGGCCATAGGTGGGAAGCTTCATCCGGATAAACCATTTGCAGCCTGCGGCAGGAACATCGTTTTGTTACCCAATCGGGAGCGCATGGAAATTTTTTCTAAAACACTGAGAGTTTTTTGTGGCGATGTGCAGGAAGACACAGAAGTGGATAAAAAATTGCTAGCCATGCTTGGAGAACCAACAGAGGTGAATAGATGGCTTGCTGCCTCCCTGGATAAAACCATAAGGTTTCAGTTGGATCCGCCAGCCGAGCTGCGGGTAATATCTGCCTTAGAGGGACCTGCCTGGATTAAACAATAAAGCGTCGATTAATCAATTGAAGTTATTTGAAAGAAAAGTCACTCACAAGTCAAATTCTGCCATATTCTGGCAAAAAAGATGCACTGCAGCGATCGCTGAGATCACAGAGAAAAATATTTTATATTAAAAAATCTCTGCGTTTTCTGCGCCCTCTGCGGTGAATAATAATCTTTTTAGGGTCGCGTCCTGGCTCCGCTGGTTTGTAAGACAGACGAATTTTGAGTTATTAACAAAAAAATAACATTTTTTTTATTTTTAATTAACAGAGAACATGGAAAATATCCTTTAAAAGATTTAAAATTAAACAAACGGAGGAATTATGACAGGAAAAATTGTTTTAATTTTAGTGGTTATTTTAAGTGTTGGGTTATTGTCAAATGTTGGATTTGCCGATGATATCAGGGGTTATATGATCCCGGAATACTACATGGTGGGCAGTCACCATACGGGTGAAGACGGAATTGAAGGTCAGCACGGTTTCTGGCTCAGACGTATCTACTTTGGTTACAACACCGACCTTGGCAATGGATGGTCTGCCAGGCTGCGATTTGAAATGAACAGCTCGGCTTTTGATAAACTCCTGACTACCCCCTATGTAAAAAATGCTCACCTAAAGAAAGAATTTGGCGGCGGGGTCAGCTTCCTGGTGGGTATTATTGATCCCCCCAGTTTCGACAAAATCGAAAAGTTCTGGGATTACCGGTTTATCGAAAAAACCGCTCCTGACTTCTTTAAGTTTGCCTCTTCCAGGGATTTTGGTATAGCCCTGGATGGTAAGACCAAAGGGGGCCTGGTTTACACTGTGATGTTTGGTAACTACAGTTCCAACAAAGGGGAAGCGAATAAGGGAAAAGCCTTTTACGGCCGCATCGGTTGGGAATCGAAGACCGCATACATTGAGGGCAATGGTCATTTTGCCAATGATGGGGACAAAGATATCACCTACCTGACACTCTTTGGTGGTTTTAAAGGCGACTGGGGACGTTTCGGTGTTGGTTATCACCATTTAAGTCAAAAACCAGAAGGAGGAGAGAGTAAGAACAGTGGGATTATCTCTGCTTTTGGTGTGGTGAATTTTGGTAAGAAGACCGAGGTTTTTGCTCGTTATGACCACTTTACCGACCTGAGTTTCAGCGATATCGGTGACTATATTCCAATTCCGGCAAAGCAGTTCGAAACTCGCTTCTTAATGGCTGGCCTGAATTTTAAAGTTCATAAAATGGTCCAGTTCTCCCCCAACATTAAATACGTCTTTTACGACGGAGACAATGCCCCGGATGGAGATTTTTATTTCAATCTGACTGCCAAAGTCTCTTTTAAAACAAAAATCTAACCAATAGTCCATTTTTCAAATAACGGCTGGGACGATCCTGTCCCGGCCTTTTTTTTTCTATTTATAATCATTTGATTTTCTTTTTTTTATATACTATTATATAGATGGAATTAAACAAAAATAAATAAGGAAAATGTGAAATAAAAATGATAAAAAAAGGAGAAGAAATGATTGATTTGGACAGAATGAGCCAACGATGGAAAAAATGCTGGCATGTGGCTCCTGATATTTATTTGCTCCTTAGAGAAAGTAAAAGTGTAGATTCCTCACGGCACAAGTTAATGAATTATTTAAATGCGACAGAGATGGCCTTTCGGAACGATTTTTATGAACTTTCCCATCCGGAATTTGTTTTGTTTAAGCATGGGCTTATTGTTTTAAAGAATCTCTTTTCAAAGCGTTATGAACGTATTGCCGATACGTCTCCTATTGAATACTTATGGAAAGCAGCGCGGAATGGTGACAGCGAAGTGGCAGATGACTTTATAGATGAGTTTGAGCATCTTTTTAGAGCCATCAAAGGACATACCAAGGTCTATCCCTCTCACTTGATGGAGGGATTGGTATCGCCGGATTATGAAAAATATAAAGGCCGCGAAGCTGCAATCAGACGATCCGATTACCTGGAAGATCTCGGAAAACGAGTGGATCATTATCTTCGTAAATACCCGGATGGACTCCGCCCCGATATTGAAAAAAGAAGAGCTGAAAATAAAAGAAGAGTTTTAAAAGTCTTTGGCGCCACAGAGGAGGACTGGAACGATTACAAATGGCACTTCAAGAATGTCATTCGAGATGAAAAAGGACTGGAAAAATTAAAAAAAGTGGTAAAAATCACCGAAGAACAGGAACAATCCATCCGTCTTTCAATAGAGCATAAGATCCCCTTTGGCATCACACCACACTATTTGCATCTAATGGATGAGGAACCCAGCAGTTATGATTTTACAATCCGAAAGCAGGTGTTTCCACCACTGGATTATTCTGAAACCATGGTATCTCACAAAACGGACCGGTCTATCACCTTTGATTTTATGCGTGAACATGATACATCGCCCTGTGATGGTATTACCCGGCGGTACCCCAAAGTAGCCATTTTAAAGCCAGTGGATACCTGTCCCCAGATTTGCGTCTACTGCCAGAGAAACTGGGAAATCACCTCACCTTTTGGATGCGAAAAGATGAAAGTATCTAAAAAGAGCATTGATAAGGCAGTGAGATGGGTGGCCAAACATAGCCAGATAATGGATTTGCTGGTCACCGGTGGTGATCCTTTAATAATGAACAATCGGTTCATTGACGACCTCCTTTCCCAGTTGGCAGAGATCCCCAGTTTAGTAAGTATCCGGATCGCCACTCGCAGCCTGGTAACCGTCCCCCAGCGGTTTAATGATGAATTACTGGATATCTTGCTCAAATACCATGAGCCAGGTAGACGCACCATCTATGTCGTGAGCCATTACGAACATCCTTATGAAATTTGTCGAGAGGGCGCAGATACTACGAATAAATTAAGGGAACGGGGGCTAATGATTTATAACCAACAGGTCTTTACCTTTGCTAACAGTCGAAGATTTGAAACCGCGGCTTTACGAATCGCATTGAAAAAGATTGGTGTTGATCCCTATTACGTCTTTAATATGAAAGGGAAATCCGAAATGGCAGAATACTCTGTGCCAATAGCGCGAATTTTACAGGAAAGGAAAGAAGAAGCTCGAATACTGCCGGGAATTTTTAGAACGGATGAACCCGTATTTAATGTTCCGTTCCTGGGCAAAAACCATTTAAGAGCCTGGCAAGACCATGAATTGATCTCCATACTGCCGACTGGCGAACGTGTCTATGCCTTCCATCCCTGGGAAAAGAATATCAGGAGTGTTTACTCTTATATATACACGGATATTTCTATTCGCAGTTACCTGAAAAAATTAGAAGAATGGGGCGAAGATACCGAAGAATACAGGAGCATCTGGTATTATTATTAAAAATCATAGATTTAGGTTAAGGTTGAGGTTAAGGTTGAGGGAGAACAAAAAAAGAATGAAGAATATCGAATATCGAACACCGAATGAAGGGGGAAAGGATGAATAAAAGAATGGGGAAGAATAAAATTTATTATAGGATTTGAAGTCTTCTTCTTCCCTCCTTCGACATTCGATATTCGTTATTCGATATTCAAAAAAATCTGTTTTTTACTTAACCTTAACCTGGCGTTTGTCAAGGGTAGGTAAACAGATTCTTGTATAGGCGCATATGATCTTTGTTTTCAGGGATTGCAAAAAAATGGCGTGTACCTACACCTGTTTAGAAGTTACCTTTCGTTCCTCT
>Ga0180438_10002913_pt1 | contig 26855 bp, 24 predicted proteins | sample SS_ome_12_FD_132455 | JGI IMG/M metagenome (GOLD analysis project Ga0180438, IMG submission 132455) | Hypersaline lake sediment archaeal communities from the Salton Sea, California, USA - SS_3_D_2 metaG | ecosystem: Environmental > Aquatic > Non-marine Saline and Alkaline > Hypersaline >... | reverse complement strand
TAGAAATCGATTGTGCATCGGACCGAAGAAATATGTCATAACCGCCGACTGATCCTGCCGATGATTTTTCGAACAAACGACCAAATGAACTTTGTCCGTACCCATCGGCATTAAATATACACTCAGCAAACATCGGAGTAATATTATCAATCGTACCGGCCGAACTAACGTTTATTACATCGTTAGATGCATCGAAATCGATTCCTTTTCCGGATCCCAAATTATCGACGAGATCGCCCGAAGTCATCGACCCCGAAGAAGTACCATCGTTGTTATTTTTAGTCGAATCCGGAATTGTCGAAGTTGGATCCGAATTCATGTGATGAACAATAAGAAAATTATCATCCCAGACAGAAGCCCCATTTGTCGAACCGGTTTCTCCTACGTACGAATCATTTTCGTGTTGAGCCGCATCATAGTAGAAATAGAAATCGGTATCGGTCCCAGCCATTACGGTAGGTGCTTTGAAATGAAATAGTCCCTTCAAATCGGAGGGGTCGAATCGTTCGATTTCAACGGGGCACTGCGTCACACCATCCGACGTAGTAACTGCAATCCGCTTCGAATCTAAAGCCGATAATTCGGTAAATATATCGGACAAATCAGCGGCACTAATTCCAGCCGATGTTCCCGCATGTAATGCAACCGGAAAGTTCGTTAAGGTTTCACTGATAAGTGCGGATGAAACCGTAAACTTGCGTCTATATTTAAACCCGGGTAACCACGCAGTCATAAATCCCTCCTAATTAGGGCGTGTAGATAAAAAGTAACGTACCATCTTCTGCCGATATCGCAGTCGTCGCCGGTGCGGTGCTTGCGAAATGAATCGGTGAAAGTTCCTCAATCCATACGAAGATGCTGGTCGAATCCAGGGCAATTCCGACCGCCTGAGCAAACGCATACGGTTTCGTATGGGTAATCAATCCTGGTGTTGTAGGATCGACGTATAATTTCTCGCCCGGAGACAATGTAATCGCACTTGCGGCACCCGTCAGGGTAAGAGGACCAATCCGTCTGATTCGAACATTTTCGCCATTATTTCCGGCCTCAATCGCAAGTCCTTGAACCGGACACTTATCAGCAGCGGCTTGACCCTTCTTATAGGTACCATCCGTATCGAGAAAAAGGACTTCATCAGCATCAACAGTAGCACCCAAGGTACCATGAATATACGTATTGAGCTGCAAATCGACACCGGCTTGAAAGCTCTGGAGGATACCATTCCAACCAGTGACACCGTAGTCCGTTACATCCCAATCGTACTTTATCGTCGTACTCATAATATTATTCCTTTGTTACGGTTAAGGTATTTTCACCGGATGTATATTTCACGCCGGCAGTTGTTATATGGTTTGTTAACGTCAGTGTAACCGAATCCGGGAGGACTCCTCCGTTCCAGGATTTGATTTGTCCTTCGGTAAATCCGATTGAGACCGCGTCAATATTAGTTCCTGCATAACCAGTAGTGGCACCAATGGTATACTGAACATCAAATAAACCCTCCCACGTTGGCGCAGCATCAACTACAACATCCGGATTCTGGAGGCCGGCACCTTCACCCCTGACTCTTGGGCTCCAGGTTAACGACATAGCAGTTGAATAAACCGCGCCACCAACGGAATTTTCGGTTAGATTATTACACCTGAAATTACCGGGAATATACGGGGTCCACGCACGCCCGAGAACGTTCAAGGTCGTAGAATCAGCAGTTGACAGATCTCCAACTTTCGTATCGTTGACGTAGATATATTTAAAATACCTTGTATCGCCCTTGAACAGGTCCTCTGCTAACACGATTGGAGGAGTTGTCCCGAGGAAATAAAAGGTCGTATCTGCCGGCCATACATACTGCTTCGTATCATACCGGCCTCTGTAAAGTCCCGTCAATTCATACCTGCCGGTTATTCCAGTCACAGGAGTAATCGTTTCAAACCCGATGATTTCTTCTTGAGTACCGGATTTAAGTAGTCCCAGATTTCCGCCCGAAATCATCGTTGCCCGCGAAATCGTTTCGATGTCTTGTGCGTCTTGATCGTAGTTAAACTGGACGACCATCTTATTTGTATTGTCGAGAACGGGCTCGCTAATGGGCAATGATTCTTTAAGTGTTCCGGCCGTAACGAATGAAGTAAACGTTGCAAGCTCGCTATAACTCTCATCATCCGCGCTAATATACATGATATAACCGGTTTCATTTCCGGTATCGCGCCCAACAAGCGGTATCAGGTACATATTTTCGCCAACAAATGCAAATGGCGTTTCTGTAATTGCAGGAGCTATGACGTCTGTTAAATATGGATTATAACGACTCCCATCTCGATCGGCTTCGTCAACCACGACAAGGCTTGCAATATAGTTCGCATCTTCGATAGCATTAAGGATAATGTCTTCATTTGCAATATTCCCTTCCTTATATTGAAGTAAGCGGAAAACCGCATCCGTAATTCCATATTTCGAAGAATTAACCTTAAACACATCTCCAGGACGAAAGCGAGCTGCTCGTCTACTCACTGGTGCTTCTAACGTCCTCAGCGGAATCGAACCCATACGAATTGCATTGGCTGCCGCCCACCTTGCGTTATCGTCATTCGTATAAAGCATCATACGAACGTCGTTGTGGCGGATGCGACCAAGTACCTCTTTGTTACCTGGATCCTCCGCATGAACCGTTGCCTGCCGTATGTCAATCGCAGTCGTTTCAAGTGTAACCGCACAACCCGGACCACCCTCGAGAAACTCAACCTGAAAATAATCATAGTACGTAGGTTTTGTTGTCCGCGGTGAATTCTCGGAGATTTCACTAAACAACTCAACGTAACATGGGTTCGTCGTTTGAAGGGTTGATTCTGTATACAATAAATTATCAACCCGCCCCCTCATCGATCCGCCTGAACCATACCTCTCAATCTCATATCCAAAGGTTCCGGATTGTTTTCCAACTTGTTGAAGCGTTACCCATCCAGTAGCAGGAGTATATTGGCGGAATTGAGTTCTCGATCCACTTATTCCGGGTAAGTTAAAATTACAGGACCACATATTGCCCGTAACCGAATCGACAACGCGAATACCTTGCCAATGATTATAACCGGATCCAGGATTACCTGAGTTTTGCGTATACGTCCGGCATATAAACGCCATATTTTCAGGCATCACTAACTTACTTCGGATAACTGCTAATGGCTTTCCACCAACCGGATTGACGTCCATGTTTAACGTAGAAAACCACGGTGTTGCCTGCATAGTTATCCCGTTTCCGGAATTTATAACATCCCACTTCCCACTGTTAAGAGTCGCACCCGTCGTACCAAATCCATCTCCATAAACCGCATTGTAGTCGTAACAGCTGATCACACCTTCGTTAAATTTGAAATCATCAAAACTACATGCTATCTGGTTTGAATTAAACCCACCGGACTGCGTATTGAAATCCATTATTACGTAAACATCATACGCGGTTTGACTATAACTGGTCGAGTACCAATACGAATCTGGATTTCCATTGTCGTCTTCCCATTGACCCGTTACGTTATTATAAAACGAAAATCCATACCTTACCAACGTCGCTCCATTAGATCGTTCAACGCGAACTCGTACTTTACAGGGAAAATGCGCTTCCGTAAGTGTTATACCACTCGTATACACTGCATCCGATTGAAAATGAAGTCTATACTCCCCATTTCCATATTTACGAAACTGGGCGCAATGGTAGTCACTTAGATCAAAATTAGAACTTTCACCCAATCCAAATTGAGCGGCGTAAACGTAATCCCCAAAATTATAATTCGTTAATTCAAACTGTGTAAAGTCAAACGTTGCTTGGATTTCATGAGAAACCGGCCCTTTTGGTAAATGATAAATAGACCGGCATCGATATGTCTCTTCACCAGATCCTTCAGCAGTCTTCGCACCAGACCACTTTAATGCGCCGCCACTTACTTGTGGAAAATTCGTACCATCGGTATTAGTTCTTGCTGCAATGTTTCCCTGGAGCCATTTCGTAGTATCGGGGTCTCCGTTACTTGACGTACTGAAATCATCATCCGGGTTTATTATCGAACTTTCGTCACCAGTTACTTCGGTTTGTTCGATTTCGTAAATCTGCGAATATTGGACCTTAACATCATTGATTGTGTCCATATAGCTGTTTGTTACGACTTTAGGAGGCTGGAGAAAATCATCATCTCTCAATGACGTCATAGCACTCGTTGCCACATCATCACGAAGGAGTTTTGGTTCAAACTTGCCGGTTTCATCTCCATACGGCATAACACCATTCACATGTTTGAGAATCGCGTTAATGTACTGCATTGCCTCCTGATGTGTAAATAAAACGCTAACGCCACGGTTCTCATCGAAAAGGTCCGCCGCAAAATCGGAAAATGCAGTCGTACTCATCCACGATTCGTTTAGCTCACACAAAGTGCCTAATATATACCAGATTGCATGTGCTGGATTGTAATCATACGTGCTAATCACATTATTCATACTAAACGAAAATTCAGGTGTCTTCCTCATAACAAACCGAACTGTTGGAGCCCGATTATACTGACCCAAAAGGCAGTCATCGAAAAACGCCCAACACAGTCCCTTAAACGGAGTGTTGTTAGCGGCACCAAGTTCAGTGCTCAACACAGAATTTACAGCATGATCGGTACCACCAAAATAAAGGGTCATCGACCCCATACCATCCAGCGTAACTGTCGTAGACCCATCCACCGCATCCGATCGCTTTAAACTACCGCTCCACACAACGTCATCATTTTTCAAAATCGTGTAAACCTCGTCAACGGGACCGATTGCTAATCCAACCGCCCACGAGAGGTAATATTCAAATCCTTTTGTGACTTTTTTACTGCCGCCGCCACCCTTACCGGTTTTGACTTTTTCTTTAATCTCCTTCGTACGACCCTTTCCATACCAAAAAATATTGCCGGCCATCTTCGTCGTTCCAACGAAGTCGCTAATGACCAGCCCTTCAGTCGCGGTCGTAACGTCGAGGTCACCAAGTTCAGGTTGCCCGGGAGATGGAAGATCAGGCTCAAGTGGGTCAATAACGCCACCAATTCCAGCTCCAAGTGCCGCACCCATCATCGCACCGGTAGGACCACCAAGCCAAAAACCTATAACGGCACCAGCAACGCCGCCTACTATTTGACCAAAACTCATATTATGACCTCATCCGAAGAACGATTTTCATTCGATTAAAGAACTCAAGATCGGTCAACACACGCTTTTCAACTCGTAAATCCGTTAACGCCTGGTAGACCTCACCATTATAGTAGATTCCTGCATGGGCAGGATGTCGACCCCATTGAAATAAAATAACATCGCCATTTCTTAAAGTCGCGGGGTCGAGAGGTACTTGTTCGCAATCGTACTGTGCCGTGATTCCCTCAACAAGAAGGCTACGACCATTATGCATGTGCCAATCAGGAGCGTATTTTGGAATACGAATCAACCGCCCTTTATCAGCACCGACAGCCTTCAAAGAATTAACAACTAAATGAATGCAATCGCATCCTCGTTTCTTCACACCTGTCAAGTGTTTATACGGAGTCCCAAGCCATGAGTCCAGTTCGGACTTGAGGTTTGCGACGTTCTGTTCGTCATCAAAAAACCACTTCTGATCATTCATATTATGCCTGCCACGTTGCGGGATTATCATACGGGAGATATCTGAATCCGAAAAACCGGTTCAAATTCGTATTCCCGAGGTTATTATATTTGTTTGTACAGGTAGCCATTGACTTGTCGCATCCTGGTGCTACGTAAATGTCTTGTCCTGCGGTTAATCCTGGAATATAAAATTGAATCGTAATCGTATCGCCGGTATGACCAACGATAGTACGTTTAAAGTCTCCCCACTTTACATAACCCAACTTGAAGTAGTCGTTTGCCTGTAATCCGAATGCAGTATCGGTTAATTCAAGGCCATTTGCTGAAATACTGTCGAGTCCCGAAACGGTAGCACCATATGTCGTCAGCGCAACACCACATTGATCGGAATAAAGTTTCAAGTTGCACGATGGTTGGTACCGCATGGTCGGGACTTTCATCTTCAAAAACTTTTCAAACCCGTGACATTCCAGGGCTCCGTTCTGTCCATCATAACCGGTTTGTGCAACCTGCCCGATGAACATTACTCGCTTCTCAAGTGGGCTCTGATCCCGAAACAACTTACTAACCTCCACCCAAATCATTTCAGGCATCGGTTGTGTTAAATAAGTGACAAACGCCGGATTAAGGCGCTCGACATTGATTGTCATTTTCGAAATTTTAAGATCGGTCATAAACTGCGTCCTGGTGCGCTTCATAAGTGCCGGGGTATATTCTTGCGCACTCGCACCAGTTGCGGGATACGTTACTGAGACATCGCCGGATGTATAATACCAGGCTTGATTCCCGGAATCGGACCAGAACTTATAGAGCTCAACTGGCTTCCGTTTGTTTGCTTCATCCTTTAATTTATACGCATCCGTCGTCATTACGGCGTCTCCTTCAATAAACCAAAAGTACCCATGGCAAATTCCGCGACCCCTTCGCGGGTAAACACAAGCTCAATCCGATCTGAATTAAACCTGCTCAAATTCATGAAGCTCAAAGCCATTCGAGGAAATTCGATTTCGCGAATTGGAACTCCAATGGCTGCGTCCAACGTTATCGTATTTGCCGTTGCCGCGGTAATCTTCCGACAAACATACGTCCTATCGGGAAGAGCTATGAACAAATACCTGTTAAGTACCTCGTTCGCGGCAAAAAGTGAATCGTATTCATAATCGACAACGTTTAACAACGTTGCTCCAGCCGTTACAGCAGAAGCCAGATATAAATCTTGATTCCAAGTAGGCATCCAAAACGAGTCGTACTGCCCAAGCCTACTGTCGAAAAAGTCCAGGGCTCCACGAACATCCGCCCGGGTTCCGAGGAATACGTTAAATGACATATTGTAATGGGTGTCGTCATCGTCGTAAAATGACTCAACCGCGAATTTACCGATTCCTTCGGTTGTCATATTTGGATGAAGAAACCGAAGTGAGTGCCCGGTTTGAATCGGGTAATCGAACACCGGATGTCCCAAATAGGTCGAGGCATTTGTCGGAGGGTCATACGAAAAGGCTGCGACAGTTGCCATGTCTTCGGACACGTCAATAACGATGTCATCGGTAATTGCCCCGTACCTTCGAATATCAAACCCACTCCCAAGTCGACATTCGTAAAGCGGGCACAAATACGTATCTGCTTTCGCCCATTCACTTGCAATTAGGTCCGAGGCTGCAATAGTCGTCCCGGAAACACTTGTGACGACTCCGGTTTCGTAGTTCGTATAATCATCCTTATCAATTAGGATGAATTTCCTGCCGGGATACCAATGACGGTATGAAGTATCCTCAACTTGAATCTTTAATTGCGTTGCCGGGACAACCGCCCGGAGTGCAGTCAAATCATTCCAAACCGGGATACCCCATACCTTGTGTTTATACTTCGACAAATTACGGCGTAACCAATTCGTTTCACCGCGCGTATTCGATTTGAACGATAACTTCGACCCATAACGAGGCCAGGTATAGAGAGCGGACCTCCATTCCTCGCCTCCCATAGAACGAAGTATACTGGTTTTCCATGAGTGGACAAGTGATTGTTTCCGCGGTTTCAATGTCAAATAAATGTCAGCAGCCATTATCCCATCATTTCCTTATTGTTTGAAATAACGTTCATGATTGCGTCTTGTCCATCAGACGAATTCGCCCAATCGTTAATCATTTTCGGGTCGGTAATATTTGCGATAACGATCTTCGGTTGCATGGTGCTTCCATTTGGATCGATGCGTCCTTTAGACCCGGGTGAAAATGATTCGGGACCGTTTGCACCAACAACAGCAGAATCACCACGGTCGGAAACAAACCGTTCGGGCCCGCGCTCCCCTACAATGTACTGCCGGCCGGCATAAACCGAACCACCGTCTGCTTTGAACATCGAAGATGCGAAACCAGCGACAGCTGACCCGAACATCCCATAGGAACCACCCGCACTTTGAATTGCGTTAAGTAGGAGTTGTTTTGCAATCATTTTACCGATGTCGATTGCGAATGAAGTTGCGAATTCGCTAAATGCCTGCTTCGCAGATTTCGCACCACTAATGAATTCACCCATCGCATCAACCATTCCTCCCGCGAATGTATCGTCAATGGTGTCCCCCAACTTCATGAGAGCCATTTCGGTGTCGGTCAGAATGTTCTTGTACTTCTCGGCATACCACTCATCGACCCGAGCCTTTTCAACACCCGCCTCCAGGTACTTTTGTTTTAACTCATCGAGCTTTTGAATCTCAAGATCGTACCTGGACAAAAAGGTTTCATCGTAGGCTTCGTCAAACTCACTTCGAGTTCGTTGGTCTTCCTTGCTGACTTGTTCGGGTTGTCCTCCCGCTGCCGGAGGGACGTAGGCCTTACCCTTATCTGCCGCTGCTTTACGACGAGCTTCCTCAACCTTCTGATTAATGTCATCGACGAATCCGACCGCCCTTTGATAATACGAATCCTGGGCACTCATCGCAACAACTTGGTCATTAATGGCCTTTAACTTGTCATATTCGGCCTCGGCAAGGTCATCTGCAACACTGGATAACGTATCGTAATTGTCGGCAAGTTGGTCGGTCTGCTGGAGTTGTTCGCCCATGGAAACGAGCATATCACTTCCGAGTGCTTTCCCTAATGCAGCTACTTTATCTCCTAAGGTTGACACCATTCCGGAAAAGGAACGCGTGAATTTCGACATCCCATCGTACATGAGAGAAACACCTTTGAGCATCGCAAACGTCAGCAGATGCCAAACCTCCTTCAACCCGAGCCAAATCATTTTCCACCCTCGGAATGCGTCCGCCACAAGTGCGGCTCCTTTAATGATTATGTTGAAGGCTTTAATTACGACGTTTGCGGTACTTTTCGCCCACTCTTCCATCCGACCTTCGGACTTGAGGTTATCGAGACCTCCTACTAATGCACTTAGTGCCGCTTTTAAGTAGTCGAAAACGCCGGAGTCCATAACCATGTTACGGAAGGCAAACCATTTGTCACCAATCATCGACATCATACCGGACCAGGTTTTCGCAAGGTCACTTGCTGCTCCTGCGAATTGAGATTGCGGATCTTGAAATGCCTTCATCAACATTTCGCGAGTTTCCTCGGCAGAGTAGCTAACGCCGGCCTGAAATCCTAACATAGCTAATACACCACGTTCACGAAACATATCTGCTGACGCAGCACCGGCCGAATACATACGGATGATTTGACTTGTAGTATCCTGAATACTCAATCCAGTTGCGGCGGCGAGGTCACCAACCAACGGCATCCACTCGCTTATCTCATCGACACCGCCCTTCATAACACCAGATAACGCAGTTGCCGATTCCATGATTTCCTCGAATTGGAATGGCACCGAACCTGCGTACTCAGACATTCGGCGGAATACTTCACCGCCGGCCTCAGCACTACCTAACAATACTTTTAATCGGACATTGAACGCCTCAGACGTTTTCGCAGCATTAAGGAAGGATTTTCCCAGGAGCCCGAGAGTAGCACCACCAAGAGCACCCGCGATCGCACCTTTCAAACCAAAAAAAGCGGAGGTGAGCGATGCCACACCTCCTCTTACTTTCCCAATTACACCACGGAATCCTTTGACTTGGCTTTCGGCTTTAACGCTTGCGGTACCTACGGCTTTGAACCCCTTTGTAAGGTCCCGTAGGTTTTGTTCCGCCTGGGTTGTTTCGACCGGGATCTGTAGACCTGACATCTAACGCCTCCGATTCCTTTTTGAATTTACTAACCAACCACTCGAACATAACGTGTTCAATAAGGCATATACGTTCGAATTCGGTTATTGTTAATCCATAAATTTCACAAACATCTCCAATCGCTTTAGTGGGTATCGGACGGATGTTTCCGAACCCCGATGGTCTATCCCGGTGACTTAACTGTTTCCATAAGCGCCAACAAATGAGATTCGTACCTTCAATATCGTCGGGTCTTTTACAGTCCTCGCAGGGCGGATCGTCATCCCACGTTTCGGCGCATTCCTCACACGATGGGTTTCCACCCTTTACCCATTCAAGGTACGCCTCTATTTTCCCTCGTCTTCTTCCTCTTTTTGTTCGAGGGTTTCGGTAACATCATCTAACTGTTCGAACAACCACGACGTAATGTCTGGGCGCCCTTTATCGAATGCAATCTTGTTTTCCCTCGTACATGGAAGCGGATTTCCATTTGAATCTTCAACTCCCCACGAAACGATGAGGAAGTCGACTTTGTCGTCCATAAAACCGGAATGATCCAATTTACTGTACCGCTGCTGCTGTTGCATCCGCTGTTTTTTGGAAAGACCTTTCGGCGCATCCCATTCGTATTTCGTGTTTTGATCGGTCAGTCTTGCGAAATCTCTCGGTGACGGCTGACGTAACTCAAACGTACATTCCTCGTCCCCACCTGCATCCCACGTGAATTTGTGTGTAATCGTTTCTTCTTTAAATCGTAATCCCATAGTTCAATCTCCCTCATCCGGAAAATAAAAAAAGGTGGGAAGGGGTGCCGGGATTCACCCCTTTTCGGTTCGCCGACCTATCCCACCATCATCGCGCTGAGCCGGGTGAAGCGCGATTAATCGAATACGAGTTCAGCGGAGTCCTCACCGACAGTACCCAAAGCAGTCAAACCCATGCTCAAGGTTAGGGTCGGTCCATCACCTGAAATCTCGGGCGTCTTAATCTTACAACGTTTGAGATATAGGTCCATGTTCCGGTAGTCGGCTGCACTCGCAGGTTTACCGAAATGAATTCCAATCGGGACCTCATAGGAATTGAGGCCGAGGCTAAAATACTTCGCATCGGATGCCCTGAAATAAACATTGAGATCCGACGTAATACTACGAGCATCTTCGACAAACCCCTCGGGGTACGTAATTCCGACCTCATCCATGATGTACTGTTTCGGGACATCAAAGGTGAAATCATTACTTCGGAATTTACCAGAGACACTGTTGATCGCAATCGTAGTATAACGGCTTTCCATCGGGCTTCCAATAACACTCGCGGTCGGGAGGTACCCTTCAACGTAGTCATCCTCAACCCAGGAAACGTCAATGGCGGGTGAAATTGCGATCTGGTTATTTGTGGTGTCGACGCGGGTAATGGTATAACCACTGGTACCATTGGTTTTGCTCAACGTCGTATTTTGGAGACGCGCATCGACTGAATAGAGATCGGCATCGTCGACACTTAACAGAGTTGCACCGGTTACAGCAGTTGCGGACAATTGTCCCTTTCCCGCCCAAACCATCTTCATACCCTGCCCACTCATGTTGAACATGACGGCGCCTTCGTTATTCACACCCAAAACGGCATTTGACACGGAACAACCGCTCATGCCCTGTAAGAAGTGATCGGTCTTAATCCACAACGAAAAACTCGGGCTGTCAACTGCTTGTTTGTAAAACCGCGAACTCAAAGTCATATCCGCGTTATCGGCGTGATTTGCGGCGGTGGAGCCCAGATACCCTCTAACGCATCCGGTCAACGTGCCTGCCGTTGCGGTTTGACTTGCACGGGTGATCCCAAGGTATCGGATGTACTCGGTACCAATCAGGATAACACCTCGGTTCGGCATTTCGCCGCCGGCCAAACCATCAAAGGTAATTGTCTGTGCGGTAGTGGTCGCAGATGCATTCAGCGAACCGGCAGTAGCAGGATTCAAACTTCCCTGCCAGGACTGGAAAAGGGCGTCACCTTGGGGGGTGCCACCGATCGTCGCGGCCGGCCGAGCATACATATTGAGGGACCAATCTCCGGGCGGAATCTGATTCTGGAATTCGTCCAGAACGTCGAGAGTGTTTCGCAATTCCTCGGAAGGAGTGAACTCGGGAACTTGGTTGATCAAAGCCAATCCGGCCGGCCGAATAAAGTCGATGGCCGACGGGAACTTCAACGTTCCACAGGTGTCTTCCTTGACCGCGAATACTCGTTGATTTCGGCTAATGCCGATGTTTTCGCATGCCATTGTATTCCTCCTATAAGTTTATGGTAAATTAGGTACAACTTTATTCGACTGGAATATTGGCTTCAGGCTTTCGCAACCTATCATTTCCAATTCCTTACTCAAACTTGTCGTAATGTCTAACCTCACATTCAACGGCATGGATAACGCAAGACGATCCACCCGCTTCAGAAACTCAATCCCTTCCTGCATTCGCATCAGGCCGAGTTTGTGGAATGCATTCATGAGATTCATGGGTTTCTTAGTGAACACGAAACCAGCCGACTGAACTAATGGGTCCCTCTCCATCGCTTCGTATTGTCTGATATAAGCAGACGCACCCTCGATAATGGACTGTGGGTCTTGTGCGTTAATTCCATACAAAAGACGCGCGTAGTTCAAATCGAGGTCTTTCGGATACCGTTTCATGCCTTCGGCAATCCACCGACCACATGCATTGATATCGCCCAAACGCCGTGCAGTTTCAGCAGCCGAATAAAAGATATTCCTTCGGACCTTTCCAGGATCCATCTCCGGCAGGTGCTGAAAGTACACCTCCGCCCACTCCATTGTCTTTTCGAGACGCGCATAAGACACATAGGCAGAATAAATATTTGTCAGGTAGAACATGGCTTCATAGTCTTTCGGGTTCTTCTCGAGCCGTGCTTGTAACAAACCAGCCGTTCGATCTACCTTCATTTTCGCTTTTTCTGTCGGGACGTCATAACCGTAGTGGAGAAGTTTGATTCCGCCACATACCGCTGCCTGCCCCTTAAACACCGGTTCGTTATGAACCGTCGATTTATACTTTAGGTGCGACTTTCCGTTAAATAGACGAGTAGGTTTGAAAGTTGCTGCGACCTGGCCTTGAACCATATCCTCCAACAGCATTTTGACGCATCCAACTTTATTGACTGGGAGCTTTAACAGTTCGGCTTTCAAACTGTCAGGGGTCGACCCTTCCTCAAACACCCACTCTTCGTCTGCGTCAATGATGAGAGTCCAATTCGTCTTGACATACGATAACGAAACGTTCCTGCTCCGGCTAAAATTATTATCCCACTCATCCTCGTACAACTCAACGTTTGGATATTCGGATCGGATAATCTCTTTTGTTCTATCCGTACTTCCGGTATCAACAACAACGATCGCATCACACCACCGAATCGAATTGAGACACCTGCGAATATTGTCCTCCTCGTTTTTGACGATCAATGCCGCAGTAATCTCAATGTGTGAATAAAATTTGTCCTTTTTCGTTTTCTGATTCTTTAGTTTTAGTTTACCCATCCCGGCTCTCCTTTCGTTAAACGTTTAAAATCGTAAATGGTACATCAACCGCGAGTTGGTACCACTTATCGTCAGTCCCTACTTCATTTGTACTTGGTTCGTCTAAAATAATGCAGTCACTCAATACCTCTCGGCGGTATATAGCTTCGAGTGTTCCTGCAGTTACCCAAACGCTCCGTCCGTCTTCTCCTTTTGGTCCAAAACACTGAATTTTCACGACCCCATAACGAAACCCAAGTCCTTCGGTTCCCAATTCACCAATGACGCTGCCACCCATTAAGATATTAAGACGAATCCAATGGCCGTCAGGTGCTTCCGTCTCGGGGTCAAACTTTCGGTTTGGCCACGCGACCGGGGTACGGCTATAGTTGTTATATAATTGCCCTACGATGGCATCCCGTATCGCTGCTGGAGTCATGATTTATCCCTTCGGTTGAACTACGTTCGATAATTGTTTTGCGGCATCCTTCAAAAACGTTGAGAACTCAGCAAGACTAATCGCGACCATCCCTTGTGGTGCCTGATCACTATGACCTTCTTCCAACGGGACGATGTAAACGAGGTTATTGAAAATCCAAATCGTTCCGGTGTCGAGTTTATACTCGTAATCCGCGACGTCGCTCAAATCCTTATAGTCAACAGCTGCATTGGGATCGGGCCCGATCGACCAATTTGCCCGGGCACGACCGGTGTCGATTGGGGTCCTTTCTACGATGCGACGAAATAGGTCTATGACGGTCTTCGTAACAACTGCTTCGTAGTTATCAGTGCAAAATTCAGCCAACTGCGACAATGACTTCGAAAATGAACGCGCATCCTTTTGAATACTGGTTTCGATCGGGTCGCCCTTGAGGTTACGTATAGCCATTATCGTCTCCCGTAAACGCGATAAAGTACCGGCACACCTCCAGGCTCTATTGAATCAACTGCGATAATACGGTAAGTCTTCGAACCTACTTTAATCGTGAATTCTTGATTCGCGGCTGGTTCTACGATGTCATACAAGTTGTAGGCTGGGACTAAAAATACTTTATCGCCCTTTTTAACGTTCGTTGGTTCGCTTTTGTAGAGCCCGACTTTAACGTCGTCTTCGTCTTTGACCGTCGTGATAATTGCGTAAGTATCGGTACCTGCCGTTCCTGCAGACGATACAGCTTCCGTAATAGGATTATAAGTCCCACCTGTAGAACTGATAACACGAACCGAAGCACCATCTTCTTGAATGTCATTGTACGCATCTAATTGTTCCTGAGCCCAATCGGTTGCCATTAGGACCTCGCAATCACGCCATAAGTCGTTAATAGTCCCCTCAGCATCGCATCGATCTTCGGAAACTTCGTTTTCCCGCTGGATGCACTTGGAAAATATTCCTTCTCAAGTACGTCGATCTTCTTGCGTTTAATCCGGTCAGTTGGTTTAAGTGTCGTCAGTAACGTATTCCCAGCTAAAAATTCCTCGGCGGCTTCGGCTTGAGCCCATTTGACTCTTGTTGGGACAACGTCATTTGCATACTGGTATCCATCCGAATCGTAAAAATAAAGGCGAGGCCATTCCATCGTTTGATCGCGGGTCTTCTTCGTACCGCGCCATGGCAGGGAGTTCAAGTACATGCCGGCCTCAATAAGTGCATTTTCCTGTTCTGCGGTTGAGGCACTTAAAAAGTACGTACCTCTCGTTCCCAGATACGAACTGGCGCTTGCGGCCGTAAAGTAACTGTTGGCACCCGCTACTACGGATCCATCTTCAATGATTAAACTCATGTTACTTGACCTCCCCTATGATTATTCCTGATCGGACGTGATCACAACGTCGGGATCGCCATCACCATCAAGGTCGATTTCAACTTTCTTGGAACGTTTCTTCCGCTTCGGTTTCGACTTTTCGGCCTCGGCCTTCGCGGCGGCTTCTTTCCGTTCCTTCATTTCCTCTTCGTCGCCCAGTGTCATATGTTTCAAGTTCGGGTTGAACTTGTTCGATTCTTTCATTGCTTTCGCGGCAGCCTCGGTTTCACCCGCTGCAGCCAATTTCGCAGCTCGTTCCTTCTCGTATTCCATAAACGTCGTTGCGCCCATAAATTCCTCCTTGTGCGTTAAGATTAGTATATTGAACTTCTGCCAAAAGAAAAGGCAAACCGACTTGGAATCGATTTGCCTTGAGTACAAGGTCGGTCCTTTGTTAAGGCGGCGCTTACGCGCCGCCATCACGAAGGAGGTAGAACGATAATCAGTTCAGCCACCGATTATCCATTGGTAACGAGTTTGACCATCCGAATGTTTTTCTTCTGGTAAACCCGATCCCAGTTGGCCGCGTTCTTGCACTCTGCATTGGTCGGAGCCTGTCCGGCAACGCTGGAGCTCGTGAACTTGATGCCTCTGGGGTGCAGGAGGAAATGCCGACGATGAATCAGCAAGTCGTAACCTGCCAGACTGTTCCTGTCGGTCTCAACCGGGGTCGGGGCAGAACCATCACCACGGGCAATGGCACCCATACCGAACAGGTAAGTCGTGTACTTGGTGGAGGTCCCACCGGCAACCGCCGGACAGGTATCATCCACGATGACCTCTTTACCCATGTAAAAAGGAATCTTCACTTTCGCGTCGGACTCCTCAACATAGTCAATGAGGTTGTTCTTCTGCAGGCGGCTGAACGGCACACTGTGCATGCACATGGCGGTCAGCTGATTGGACATATCGCCCAGTTTCTGCATGGAATCGATCACGGCATCGCCGTGAATCAGGTTGGTCGTACCTGCCGCACTTCCGCCACCGACGGAAATGTCGTTGACGAGGTCGCCGGAATCGTTGGCAGCATTGTCGCTGAACGCACCGGTCAGGGTTGCGATCAACAGTGCCTGCTCTTTACGGTTCCAGAAATCGGCAACCATGTTTCCAAGGGCAGCCATCGGGTCGGCGCCGGCAACAGCCGCCGCGATATCTTCCGAACCCCACGCTTTACCACGCATATGAAGTACGGCGATATCCTGACCGGTGGTCATGTTGTCGGGGGTCAGGGAACTGTTGGTGGCACCGGTACCGGTTCCGAGAACTTCGTCATCGCCGGTCAGGTCCTTGAAAAACGGCATGTTAATGAGTTTACCGCCACGGGACGCCAAGACGTTCATCTCGGGGTCGGGCACGACGATCCCGCTTCGAACGAGGCGGGAAGTGTAAACGGTTCTTTCCTCAACATAGGGAACCCATACTGCGGGAACAACTATGTCGGCTACGCGGGTCGGTCCTTGTCCAGGCATAATAATCCTCCTATAAAGTTAAAAAGTTAGTTATGTCAGCAGTTCGACCCGCTTACCGGGCTTACTTTTTGGCATTGTTTTCATTGACGATCCGGGCCTCGGCTAAAAGTCTTTGTCCGCGCTGAGGATCGGTCTTCATGATCTCGCCCTGCTGGGTCAAATTGAAATACGGTCCTTTAATAAACGGGTTCTGATTCGAGTTCCCATGTCCGCCGCCACTGCCGCCTTCACCGGCGCCGCTTCCGCCACTGCCGGATCCAACCATCAGTGAATCCCTGTCGGAATCCCTGGCAACCATGAGCCCAAGCGCCTCTTCGAAATCCGGCGCCTCACCTACGCGCTCTTCGGAGAACAATTTATCACCGTTGAAATACGAAACAACGTGGTAATCACCATCCTCGCCCTTCTCCACTTTGAAATTATCCTGGAAATAAGCTTTCGCAACCTTCGAAGGCATGTTGAGTTTTTCCTTCACGAACTTTGACGTCGCGAATTTATTGGACACCATCAAATCGAAAATTTTGGACTCGAGTGCTGCTTTAGTTTTCTCGCCCGCTTCGATTTGTTTCTTGAACTTGACCTCAAGCTCCTTGACCTTCTTCTCGTGAGCCTCGACGGCCTGTTTCTTGACGGATTCGACTTCCTTCGCATCAATCAACTTTTTGTCGTCCAGGTTTTGTACGGTGCCGATGGCGCCGGTTGCCTCTTCTACCCACGATTTAAACATGGCCACGTCGCTGACGTCAACCTCGGCCGCTTCCAATGCGTCCATGAACTCTTTGTAGCCTTTAGCGGTCAGTCGATGATTTTTTGCCTCCTCCTGCAATGACGGCACCTTTGAATATAGATGAATGGCATCGAGTCCAATCTCTTTGTCTTCACCTTCCGGACCCGCACCTTCCTGAATGACTATGGGATTTCCCTTCGCATCCATTGCGATTCCGATAACCTTGCCGTCACCATCTACGATTGTTTTGTATTTCATGACTTCTCGTCTCCTTTCAAAAAAAAATGGATTTCGCATCCAAATGCGTTGTGCTTCATGCACGAAACCTTGTGTCATTAAACTCGAATAAATACGTACTTCGATCGTCTGTAGTGACTGTACTCAGAATGTGTTAAGAATCAATAGGAGTAGAGAAAAAAGATGCTATTTCGTTAAAAAGATTCCGAGCCTTTCCCCGAGCTCGCAAAGCGCCAATTCGAAATAGTCGATTTGTGCAGTTGGGAGTGCGACAAATGTGTCGTATTGATCGGTAACGTCCGATGTGTAAGGTATATCAAAGGAACGGCGAGTCGTCAAATAGTCGACAACTGACTTTCGATCACCCGGGCGCCCTTTCAGCACGACCTCAAATCCTACGTTTGGGTAATTCTGGGAGTCGTTATACTCAATATGTCCAAGTCCGTCCCCTTCTTCGTTGTATAATTGTAATTTCATCGTTATACCTCGTCCATTGTAACGTATAGTTGTTTTCCTCGTCTCTCAATTTTCGTAATTTTGAACTTCGTACCCCGTTTGAACATAACCTCCCATTCCGCCTTCTTCGACTGAGATGAGTATGGTTGGATTACTTTCGCATTCTTCGCATTAATTTCAAAGATGGTATCAGCCTTCCCAATTCCAAACTTATCTGGAACGGCTGGGTCGAGTGATGAACTCATCCACGAATTGTCTTCGAATATGGCACCCTCTTCTAATGCTTTGTAAAAATTGATTCGTCCCTTTTTCATAAAAAAATCGTGGTAGCCACGATATACCTTTCCCTTGTACGACGGCAATTTCTTAACAGCAGAATCAATCCCTTTAATCAACCTCGGGTATAAACCTGCATCTTTAAAAGATTTTCCGGAACGAAGAAGTCTATTTATTTCTTTCGAATGTAACGTGTATGTGGCGAGTGCGTCTACTTCGAACTCACCTAAATCCCCTACCGGGAAATCTGGCGGTTTAAAATCCGAAACGACTCTTTCTGGAATTGTAAATTCCGATGCAGCTACATTCGCCTTTTCGACGTTTGATAAACCTTTTTGGTCCAACCACTTCGCTTCTTCGGCCTCTATATGTTTCCACAACGGATCATTCCTATGATCCCACTTCGTTTCGTATAACCGGCGTTGTAGCTTTGCATACTCCGGATACCTGTTTACCTGTTTACCCCATTCGGTTGTCTTAACCGCGAAGTCTTCTGGGTTTGCGGACTTAACGCCCCGTTCAGCATCCTCGAGGATTTGACGGTATTGAAGAGCTTCTTGTTTTGCCTTTTTCGTTGTTTGTGCGGTCAACCCGTATCGGCGCTGTGCGTTGTAATATTCCTTTTCTGCCGCCTCAAATTTTTTCTTGATATCGGTAAGATCCCCAAGTTGTCCGGCACGGCGGGTACGGTCTAATTGGTCGTAAAACTGTGCATATCGCTGCGACCCCATTGCCCAGAATTGCTCACCTACGGTTCGTCCCGTTCTCCCGCCGTAAATACGTCCTTCATAATCGCGAATCCAATCCCCGACCCAGTACTCACCATCTCCATTTGCGTACGTTCCAATCTGACCTGTTTTTTGTTTGTCAAATAGTTTACGGTAGAGTTTTGCGTCCTTCCTCGACGCAATCATATTGTCAGTCCACAACCTCCCAGAATCAGAGCCCCAACTTGAGCTTTGTCCCGACAACCATTTGTCAACGCCATGTCCATACTCATGTGCGAACGTTATATAGTCGTCACTTTCGTACACCCTGATTTGATTCTTATATCCGCTATAAAACGCACGAGGCCTCTTTTGTCCAACCTTCGTCACTTTCCAAGGTTCGTGTATTTCCCACGTTAATCCGGAACTATCAAGTTCGATGAATAAACCATCATCAATATGTTGCGTACCTTTAAACGCACGAGCAATCATCTTTTCTTGACGGGATCCCTTCGGAATTTTATTCGGATTCAGCGGGTTCGAATTAAATTTGATTTGTTTCCGGAGTATATTCTTACGCTCGAGAACCCACTCATCGTAATTCGTTTCCTTCAACCACCGCATCCAATCTGCCCGAGCCGAAAGAAGCCGCTGCCTCTGTGCAAGTACAGGTGCCGCGTCTTTAAACGCACTTGACGTATGTGATTGTTTGAATGCCTGATGGTACTTCTTGTTCTTTCGCCACTTCTCGTATGGCTTGAATTCCGGGTTGTCTATGAAAAATTGTTTATATTCCGCTTCCTGCTTTTGATATGCTTGTAATGGATTGAGTTTCGCCGGTTTCGGTGAAACAACCTTTTCAACTGCAGCTTGTACCACTTTTGGGTTCCCTTTTTTCTCAAGCGCTTCTGCAATTAAACCCTCCAATTCCGGCCGCTTGTGTTTTCCCTTGATTCCCAGGTCGCGCGCATAAGCACGAACGTCTTTCCAACTCATATTCTTGTAATCAGGAACGGATGGTGCTGGTGGAGGTTTCACAACGGTTGGTGGTTTAACTACTTTCGAAGTTCCACCCACCTTTTCGAGGATTAATCGATTCCATTTGTCCCTGCCGTGCTTGCCCTTAATCCCGAGTTGCGATCCAAACTTGCGTAACTCAGACCAACTCATCTTGTTTAAATCATCGATCCCGACAACCGCCGGTGTTGGTGGAGGTGTTATCGGTCCAGGCGGAGGTCTGACAGGAGGTGGTTTCACGATTTTCTTTTGGTAGTATTTAACAATGTCTTCTTGAATCGCAATTCGGTTCCGCCCAAACGTAGGTATGTCAAGCCCTGACGCGAGCATCTTTACTTCGCGACCATTCAGCGGTGCTAATGAATCCAAATCCGGATACGGACCTTTGTCGAGTAGCTTTTTCTTGAGGGCTTCTTTTTCGGCTGGAGGCATCTTCGCAAACTTCGCGGCTCCGCGAGGCGGGAATCCATCTTCGATAAAATCCTGGAGTTCTTCTAACGTATATAACCTGCCAGTCTCTTCGCTAACGAGCTGTTTGAACTTCACCTTCCCGGACTCGACGAGTTCGAGGCGCTTTGGTCCTATGACATTCCGTTGAAACGATCGAGGACGTTTCGCAAACCATGAATCATACGAACCTTGATGGAACCCCACTTCAAGTATCTTCCTTCGTCCCCCGGTGTCCACATTCTTATTAGGTCGTATCGTATATGGACGATATGCCTTCTGAATTTCATCAATGTCCAAACCAAGTTCTCGGTAGCTCGCAGTAACAGGGAGAAGAATACAACGGCACCGCGGATGCAGTGGTATCGCGGGATGGTCATCCATATCATACTGGTTGCCATCCAGCGCAGCACACCTCGGACAAGTACCACGACCAGTCCTAATATAACCAGGCTCCAGGACAGCGGACCACTCAACCAAACGAACCACATCGGGGTTCGCGGCATATACAGCTTTCTGGGCTTGTACGTTTGCGTCTTGAACATAGGTCCTCACTAACGTCGTTAATTCACGACGGTTAAATGTATTGAATCGGCCTTCCAACCGTTTCAGGAATTGCGGATATCCTTCTCCTTGTAACATCCCAGCCAGTACTTCCCGGCGGAGCTCTTCTTGCATTGCCTTCGTAAACTCGCGTTTTACCCAGTAGTTGAGCTGCTGACCTCCAACTTGAGTTGTCGATGCAAACGATTTTAACTGTGCGGCAGATAACGCAACGAAGTTGAACCCAGGTACTCTCGACCCAAAGCTCAACATATTGTTTTGCGCTGCAATTGCTTGTTCTCCAACGGACGAATACAACGTACTGATGTCATCGGTAACCTGTCCTTGAACACCAATCGTCAAGGCCTCAAGCTCGTTCATTACATCATCTAAACGCTCGCCCGTCCACGCACCAATATCGCTGCCACGTTTTTGCATGTAGTCAACGATATTTACTTTTGCCTTATTGACGGCACCTTGAATGCGCTTAAGCTCTTTCGTCGTAAACGCATCCAAGTCGTACTGCCAAGCCACCTGCCGCTGCAGGGTGATCATTTGTTGTAGTTCTTCAGGTGTTAGAGCCACGCCTTCTCCCTATCGAGTAAGTTTCGAAGTTTCACGGCTTCAGTCGATATCCGTTTATCGTAATACTTGCCATAGTCAAATGATGCTTTCGTAATCTCATTCCCGTGAAGTCCATTCTCGTATTTACCACGAGTCAGGATTGAGTGGTAATATCCAACTTCCGGATTCTGCACATCGGATTCAGCAAAGTCATATAAATCCTCTGTTTTCCCTTCACAGACATCCTTATAATGGACGACCATACGGCATTTTGGATGACACCAATCCCAGATGGCATTGATATTACGAACTTCTTCGATCAGTTCCCGGTAAATGTTGACGGCGTTGAATGGAAGGTATCGCGGGCTCCAGGTAAAGTCGGTGTTCGACCGGAGCATCATTTTATGTGCACTGATAAACACATCCGCTGGATCGCGGTCAACTACGATAAACCGCATGTTTCCCATCCACGTATCGTAATAGAAACGACCCTTCGCGTTCCTGATTTCTTTCGCACCGATTTGGATGTCTTGTTTTTGAAACCAGTCCCAGGTCTCCCCTACATTCGGTAAATACGCAGGCAACTCAAGGTTCCAATGAGTACGTAAGTAATTGCGATCATGTTCCTGGAATTGCCACCAGCCATCACCAAAACGAGGTTCGTGAAATATGAATGATACATCTTTTTCCGTCAACAGTTCCTGCACTAACGTAGTCCCGCTACGAAAGAGTCCGGCAATATACAAAAATGGTTTCATGATACCTCCCGGTCATACTCGATGAGGCGGTCCATTATCTCATCGATACGTAAATCAAAATCGCATCCTTCATCTTCACATCCATTGCAATGTGCTGCTTCGATAATTGACCGCACTTCATCGTAGTTAGCTTCGATGTCCATTCGTAATCTCCTAATCAAAGTAAAATTCGTAAATGTAACTAAGGTCGTCTACGATAGCTACTTTACTTGATTTCGGTAGGTCATCAAGGTTATTATAATCAGTCCGAATCAACCACGTAAAAATTCCCATCAGTTTCAGGTCATGTGCAACTCCCGGATTATCCTCAACAAAATGATAACCTTCCGGGATGTATAACCACTTCCAATGGTTTTGATATTTAGTCCCGCCGGCAAATGCGATGGTATACGGGACTTTTATGAAACGTTCGATAAGACGGTATGTTTCCTCACCTAACACATGACGATGACGATGAGTCACAAATGGAATTGCTCTCCCGGTAAACCGGTACAACTCGCGAGTTAATGCCTCAGCAGATGAATCAATTTCGATTTCTTCCCAGTATGACTTGAGGCAATGTGCTACATACTCCTCGGCTTCATCTTCGGTATCAAGCCCGAGTGCCTTGTGTATGACGAATCCATCTTCGAGTTCGCGTTCGTAAGTGCGACCCAGTACTTCATCGCACTTACTTCGTATAACAGGCATAATCCTCGCAACCACACCGTCTATATCGAATGCCAGTCCTTTGAAATTTTTCGTGTTTAGATTCATCCGATCACCTCGTGAATCTTCGGCATTATCAGGTCAAACGAGTACCTGTCGGAAATGTACTTCCGGTACACATCCGGCTCGATGGATCCATCCCATACGGCCTTCACAAGTTCGTCATGGGTCAACCACAACCAGTCATTCGTGTCTTGGCAATAATGGAAATCGGCTCCCGGAAATTCGTGAATTAGAGGACGGCATCCACACAACATCCCTTCCATCACTGACATGTTCTGCGACTCCCACGGGCTTGTACACAGCACAAAATCGACGTCTTTGAAAAACTCGTTTGCGGTGCCGTATTCCACGGGCTGTTGTTCAACGAGGCTCATAAGGTCAGTGTGATCCATGAAATGCCAAAAGTACGTTTCATATCTGGGATCCTGCCACGTACCACCGAGCTTTAAACGAATCGATTCTCCAGGAAGCATGTTTAGTGCATAGAAGGCGTGACACAGATTCATGATTCCCTTCTTGTTATTGAGGTGCCCGAGGAGCCCCACGACTTTGTCCCGATGCTCGAATCTCCCGGTGTCGTACTTATACGGGTCAATATCGAACTTACTTGGATCTATCGGATTCGGGATAATGTGCACGTTGAGATTTTTTAGAGCAGCTGGAATGATTCCCTCGACGTATTCCTTAATGAACTCAGACACGAAGATAACGTCGGTTACGACCGCCCAGTCCATCTGCTTTAAATAGTTGACGTTAAGCGCCTCGTACGAATGAAGCCTGACAATAATCTTCTTCTTCGGAAGGTTGAGGCTTCGTAACATCCGCGTGCATTGCACCGCCATTTCGTTTGCCCACTCCAGCCAAATGACGTCGGCGCCCTGGATTACCTGATATATCTGGTCCAACTGATTTGAATAGGCCTTGACGACCTGGTACTTCTTGGTGAAGTGGTCAGCAAGTTGATCGATAAAATTGTGTAGTCCCGGCAAACAAATTAACGCAAGTTTTTTCATAGTGGTACCTCCTTCTCGTGATACGGTATCTCGTCCCGGTAATAGTTGTCGAAAATAGGATGCTCGGCCGCATACACATCCCTCCGTAATGCATCCGTCCACTCAACTTCTTCCCGGATCGATTTGTTGATATGTGGCATTGTGTATTGTTTTGGGTCGAGCCCTAAGAACAAACACAGGTTTAAATGCAAGTCTTCTAATGGCAGCATCACAAGGTTATCTGGAAACGGCTCCAGAAACGACGTTTGGGTGCCATCAAGCACCTCTCTACTATCGAGTATCAAATCCATCCACTCCAGGAACGTCATGGCCTCAGCATCCTGGCATTGATCGGATCGATCCCCTCGCATATACTTCGTCCTACGGTAAGAGTACAACGATTCATAACGATCGTATGGGTTCCTAACAATCGTTAAAATCTGTTCGTACTTCTTCGCAAGATTCCACACATGACTCAATGGCTTGTGAACGAACTGGAGGCCGGCACAGTAGAAACTTGAAACGTTCGTTTGCATAAACTGCACTGCCGACCTGCCGCCAGTCTTATTGATATGGATGAAACAAAACCCGTCGTTAGGTGCTATATACATTATCGTATCGTCCTTTCGAATTCGCGGAACTTTTCTACAAACTCAATTGATGGAATGCAGTCTTCCAATGTAAACCCGTTACCCTCAAGGATCTTCGCATACGAGTGTGAATGAAGATCATTAAAATTGCCAGCCAAACTGTAGTCCTCAAATTCATCACCGAATCTCCCTTCCGGGTAAATCCGAATCCGTCTCGATGGCTGCATGTACTTACAAATCGATATGTGAAATTCAACATCCGCCTTTTCGAGGTTTAACCACCCACTACACGTTTCGTTCGTATAAAGCTCGAATTCACACGACTGAACTTTCCCGTAGTAAAGGAAAAGCCAATCGAACAAGTGGATCCCAATATTCGTCATGAGCCCACCACTTTTCATGCGATTGCCCTTCCAACTTTCATGATACCACTGCCCTCGGGGTGTATAGTAACGAACGTATAACGCGGGTTTCTTTCCAGGTTCGAATGGTTGTGGAACGAGTCCGTAACGAAGTTGTAGGATTGGACTAATAGTGCGGCCAGTTCGATTACACGTATCCTGGAGAAGCTCGATATCATGTAAGTTAAGGACAACCGGTTTCTCGCAAATAACGTTTGCCTCAGCCTTCAGCAGACCCATCAAACAATGGCGGTAATGCATGTAGTTTGGAGTGCATACCACGAAGTAATCGATCTCATCTTTGTGGTCATACACCCACGTCTCGAATGCTGGTTTGCTTGGTGTGAAGTAACAATCCCGAAAATAGGAATCGAGGATCCCTACCGAATCGTGAACGTCATGTGCGGCAATCAAGTTACCGCCATTATCTTTGATAGCTTTAATGTGTTTTGGTGCGACATAACCTGCCGCACCAATCAATACAAAATTTGTCATGTTAACCTCCTTCGTGTTTGGGTTTCAAACATGACTACAACGTTAGTTATTCATCTTCGGTCATGCCGGGCTCATTCGGAGCCATTTCACCTCCGGTATTTGGTTGACGAGTTCTGGCTGAATTGAAAGATTCCATGAACGACATTGACTGCTGCCGTTCCTTCTCAAGCATCGTTTCAAGTTCAAGAGGGTCAGTATCCTCTTTTAAAATACCCCGACGAATAAACTCATCAACTACAACTGCTTTCGGAATAATGTTTTTGTCGGCCGCATCGAGGAGAAGTTTCGACTCAACACCCATGACGAATGACTTGAATTCGGTATTGATTGAAATAGTCCCAGCCTTCTCCCGCTCAATCTGGAGATAGTCAGCAGTGATCTCAATACATTCGTTAATCCCACGTTGAAGTGCGAGAGCCCACGACTTGAGGGTGCTGTCGTTCTCGGCCGAATCCAGGGCTCGTTCCGTTGCGGTCGTATTTCCAGTTTTCGGGAGCATGAGGGACAAACCGAAAAGTGCCATCTGCGTTTCCAGGTCTTTGATGTCCTGGCGACCGGCTTCAATTGATCGTCCGTTGTGCTCAACGACTTTGAGGTCGGCTTCGGGTTCGTCCGAAAGTACAAAACGGTTTGGACCGACAACCATCTTTCCATCTGTCGTATCCATCATCTTACCGAAGTAGATGACCAAACGAGCGTAATGGAGGATATTACGTTGATCGGACGTACTTTGCCAATGCAGAATGTTTAAATCCGCTAACGACTCGAGTGGAGGATCGACAACCATCTCACGAATCTTTTCGCCAAGGTATACTGTAACAAGAGGGACGTACCCAAGGTTATTCGTCCCGGATGATTCTAGTTCGTAAACGCCTTCGTCGTTTTGTTTATGTACCTCCCAGTTCGTTTGCGTAAATACGCGGATGCGGTTAATGTCCTTTTGACCGTATTCTCCATCAGGCTCTTCGGTCGTTTCCTTTATACGAATCTGAGTAAGAGTGACTTTGCCCTGCTTAACCTCAGTCCTCCAACCGATGATTTGGTCGGCATCGATATGAACCCAGTTCGGGCGGTAGTTCAATTCACGCTCGTTTGCTCGAGTCCACGGTTTCCATTTCCGCTCCGGATCCTTTTCATTTTCATCGAAGAAGTACGTAACATTCCCTTCCTTCTTCAACTTCACTTGCGGATAGTCAATAAGGAAATGAACAATCCCTTTATGGAGGCCGTTTTGAAATGACTTAAAAGAAAACTCGGTTATGTCGTGGCCGTTATTGTCGACATCATCGAGGATTTCATCAACCGTTTCGTTAATGTCATCCGATCGAGTCAGCGGTTTCGAAAATACCTCACCTGCGAGCTTTTGAATCG
>Ga0180438_10002911_pt1 | contig 26859 bp, 16 predicted proteins | sample SS_ome_12_FD_132455 | JGI IMG/M metagenome (GOLD analysis project Ga0180438, IMG submission 132455) | Hypersaline lake sediment archaeal communities from the Salton Sea, California, USA - SS_3_D_2 metaG | ecosystem: Environmental > Aquatic > Non-marine Saline and Alkaline > Hypersaline >... | reverse complement strand
TCCTTTCCCCCTGCCCGTGAGCCATCTCTTCCGCTTCCTGCTGCTTATCTCTGTGGGCTATCCTGATCGGGATCATGATCTGTAGGTGATCACGAGCCACCGCCAGGGCGAGCCGGTCGATCGCCTCGAGCCGGTGTTGACCGTCGACCAGATCGCCGAGCTGCAGCGGCACGTGCGGCAGGTGCGCGTCGACGACTCGATCAACAGCTACCTGCTGGACGTCATCCGTGCCACCCGCCAAAGCGAAGAACTGCGCGTGGGCGCGAGCATTCGGGCGACGTTGTCGTTGTACCGGGCGAGCCAGGCGGCGGCGCTGGTCGACGGCCGCACTTACGTCGTGCCCGACGACGTCAAGCAGCTGGCCGTCCCCGTTCTGGCCCACCGCGTGATTGCCAAGGGCCATTTGCAGGGTGGGCAGCGCGACGCGATCGAAGCGATCGTTCAGCGCCTGGTCGACGAGGTGCCCGTCCCCGGCTGAAAGCGCTTATGACTGAACGGTTCGCAGTGTTGTCCCGCGTTCGTTTCGGCGCGCAGGCCTTGCAGCGTTGGAGGGCCGGGGGCGGCTTGCTCCGGCCAGCGCGCCGGCAGCCGCCCGCGCGGCGGACGGCACAGACCGTCGTTTGCCGGGAGGGCTGGTACTACGTCGTCCTCTCGTGCATGGTCTTCGGTGCGGCCATGCTGCGGGAAGTGAACCTCATGCTGATCCTCGGCGGGATGCTGTTCGGCCCGCTGCTGTTCAATTGGCGGCTGGCGGTCGCCACGTTGCGGGGGCTGGAGGTGCGGCGGACGATTCCCCGCGGCATCTGCGCGGGCGACCTGCTGGTGGTCCAGCTTGAGCTGGCCAACACGCGGCGAGGGCTGGGCAGTTGGGCCGTGAGCGTGCGGGAACGGATCCGCCGCGAGGGAAACTCCTCTGCCGGAAATGCCGACGTCACCGAGCATTTCCTCTATATCCCGGCCGGCGGCGCCGCCGTGAGAACCTACCGCGGACAGTTGTCGCAACGCGGCCTCTACCGGTGGGAGCCGATCCGCGCGTCGACCGGGTTCCCCTTCGGCCTCTTTCGCCGCGACGTGCTCCTCGGCAACGGCGACACCCTCACGGTCTTTCCCCGATTGGGCCGGCTGACACAGGGCTGGATCAGGCGACGCCACGAATCGTTCGAGGGTGCGCACCGCAGGGAGAGGCGGCACAGCCGCGTGTCGGGCGATTTCTACGGCGTGCGGGAGTGGCGCCACGGCGACAGCCGCCGCTGGATCCACTGGCGGAGCACCGCCAGGCACGGCACCCTCGTGGTCCGACAGTTCGAGCAGCACCGCAATCGCGACGTGGCCGTCCTGTTGGACCTCTGGCAGCCCGACGAGCCGTCCGCCGAGCAACGCGAAAACGTGGAGCTGGCGGTCAGTTTCACGGCCACCGTGGTGGCCGACGTTTGCCGCAGGCTGGGGTCTAAGGTGCTGCTGGGGATCGCGGCGCCCGAGCCGGAGTTCGTCGGCGGGGCCGGTTCCATGGTCCTCCTGGAGGATTTCATGGGCCGGCTGGCGCTGGTCGAGGCGGCCGGCGGTGATCGCCTGCCGCAACTGCTGGACGAAGCGCTCCGGCGGGTCGATCCCGGCACGGAGGTGGTGATCGTCAGCACCCGCGACGTCCACCTTGAGGACGCTCGCCGCTTCGCGGCGTTGTGGTCGGATCCGCAACGCCGGGCCTGGGCACGTCAGATCCGCGTTGTGACCACGGCCCCGAGTGACCTGGACCGGTATTTTCAAGCCGACTAGAGCGAGACGGCGGGTCGCATGCACTTAGAACGCTTGCTGCAAATCAGCATCGCTACCCTGACCGTGCTGGGACCGTTTTTGTTGGGCGCGGGCGACCGCTTTCCGACCATGCCCCTCTGGGTCCTCTTGGCCGCCGTCACTTCATTGTGGGTAACCGACACCCAGGGCTGGCTGCGGCTGAACCGCACGGTTACCAACTTGGCCGCGGCCGGAGCGTTGCTTCTTTCGATCGGCGAGCTGTCCCAGTTCCGCGGCGGCATCGACATCCTTGCGATCACCAGGCTGCTGGCGTACCTGCAAATCATCCTCCTCTTCCAGGAGAAGGACTTCCGCACTTATTGGCAACTGGCAGCCCTCAGCTTGCTGCAGGTGATCGTGGCCGCCGCCTTCAACCAGGGCTCTTCGTTCGGATTGCTGCTGGTGGCCTACTTGTTCGTGGGAATCGTGTCGCTGGCGGTGTTTCATCTTCATCGCGACGAGGTGCTTGCCGCGAGCGAGGCGGAGAGGACGAAGCCGACTGGAAGATTCTCGCGGCCAGCCGGGAACGCGGCCGGGCAGGCGGAGAACCAGCGCCACGCGTCGCCGCCGGCTTCCCGCTGGCCCTGGATCGACCTGCCGCCGGAGTTTGCCACTTCCCACCGAGCGTCGGCCGGCGGCTTGGTGCGAGAGTTTTGGCTGCGGTTGGCAAAGATGACGCTCGGTTCGCTGCTGCTGGCGGTGGTGATCTTCTCCGCCGTGCCACGGCTTGGAAGCGGCGCCTGGTACGGCACCAGCATGTCGCTGCAAAGGATGGTCGGCTTCTCCGACGTCGTCAACCTCGGCGCACTGGGGACGGTCATTCAGAACCCGCAAGAGGTCCTCCTGGCCGAATTCCACCAGCAAGACTCGGAGCGGCCCTATCAGGTGATCGGCGGCGTGTATTTCCATGGGGCACTGTTGACCGATTACAGCAGCGGTCATTGGGACTCGCGCGGCCAGCTTCGGTTCCGCGGCGCGACGGCGGACCTCGACCCGATCGGCCCCGCCGCGGGCGATGAGTTGGTCGTGCAGGAGATCACGATTCAGCCGATGGACCGCGAAGAGCTGTTTTGCGTCTGGCCGTTCGTGGGCGTTGAGCAAGACGCTCGCCTCCAGATTGACGCCTCGCGCCGGCGGCTGACGCGGCCCGGCCGCGCCCGTAGCCGCTTCACCTATCGGCTGGGCACGACCGCCTTCGAGAACAACGTCCAGCGGCAGCTTGTTCCGGCGGACGATCCCTTTGGGCCGCAGGGTTTGCTCCGCGTGCCTCGCGGCAGTGGCGAGATGGGGGTTCCAGAGCTGGTCCGGCTTGCCGACCGGTGGATCGAAGAATCCGAGCTGCCGGAAGAGAACCGCTACCGCCGCGCGCTTTGGCTGGAGCACATGCTTCGCGACTCGGGCGACTTCGAATACAGCCTGGAGGGCCAGCCCCGGCGACTGGACATCGATCCGATCGACGACTTTGTCAAAAACAATCGCCGCGGCCACTGCGAGTATTTTGCCACGGCCCTGGCCTTGATGCTTCGCAGCCAGGGTATTCCCGCCCGCGTCGTCGTCGGCTTCAAGACCAATGAGTGGAACGACCTGGGCGAATTCTACCAGGTTCGGCAGTTGCACGCCCACACCTGGGTGGAAGCCTATTTGGAGCCCGAGCACATTCCCCCCGAGATGCTTCACGCCGACCGTCCCTGGCAATGGCTGCGGGGGGCCTGGATGCGGCTTGATCCCACGCCCGCCGCTCGCGATCTCGGTCTCGAGTCGGGAACCTCGTTCTTTGGGAGGCTCGACAGCTACCTCAACTGGCTCGACTACGTCTGGACCAGCTACGTGATGGACATGGACCAACCGCGTCAACAGGAGACAATCTACAACCCCGTGATCACCGCGATCCGCAGCTTGTGGGGCAATCTGACCAGCGCGCAATGGTGGGCCGAGACATTTGGGAAGCTGGGCGGCGCGGCCAGGGAGGCCTTCATCTGGCTGCTGACCGGCCGCTGGCTGAACTGGAGTGGGCTGATGTGGGTGACCGCGCTGGTGGCAGTGCTGGCGTTGGCGTACGCCGGCGTGCGCCGCGCGTGGCGGCGGCCGGGGGAAGATCCGCTTGGCCACCGTACCGTCCGCCGGCGCGTCCAGGTCGAGTTCTACCGCCAGCTCGAGACAGTGCTCGCCCACTTCGGCCTGCGGCGTCGAGCTACCCAGACGCAGCGGGAATTCGCGCTCTCCGCCGCGGCTACGATCTTCCAGAACACCGGCGCGGACGATTTGGCCGCCCTGCCGGTGGAAATCGTCGAGGCCTTCTACCGCGTCCGATTTGGGGGCGCATCCCTGGACAAAGACCAGATCGAAGCGGTAGAACGGGCGCTAGCGGATCTGGCCCGGGCGACGGTGTATTGATAAAGGGACGAAGGGTGAGGGACGACGGAAGGCGGACTGGCGGCTTGGCGGATCAACGGCCGATCGCGATGCGCTTAACTCGTTCTTTTAACGTTCCGTTTTCACCGTCGCCCCCCGACTCTCGATTCCGGACTCTTTAGTCTCCACGCTTTGCCGGCAAGGTGCCTCATGAAGATTGGATTGGTCGGATACCAGGGATCGGGCAAGAGCACGCTCTTCGAGTGGCTCACGGGGGTCGCCCCGGATCCTGCCCAGGTCCGCGGCGGGCAAAGCGCGATGGCCGCTGTCACGAACCGCCGCGTCGGGCAATTGGCCGAGATTTACCACCCTAAAAAGATCAGCCACGCGGCCCTGGAGATCGTCGACACGCCCGGCCTGAGCCGCAGCCACGAAGGCAACGCCGCGCGGCTGGCCCTGATCCGCGAGGCCGGCTGCCTCGTGCTCGTGGCCGCCGCCTTCGACGGCTCCGACCCGATCGCCGACGTCCGCGGCTTCGACGAGGACCTGTTGCTGGCCGACATGGAGATCCTCTCCGGCCGCATTGACAGGGTGGAGACGGCGCTCAAAAAGCCGCTGCCCCGCCAGGAGCGCGAGCACCTCTCGCACGAGGAAGAGACGCTCAAGATCGTGCTGGCGGCGATTGCTGCGGGCAAGCCGCTGCGGCAGGAGGAGATGACCGACGAGCAGCGGATGGTCACCCGGGCGTTCCAGCTTTTGAGCGAAAAGCCCCGCATGGTGATCATTAACACGGCCGACGACGAAGAGGACCCCGGTCGGTTCCTCAAGGCAGCCAGTGCAAAGCTACCGATGGTCGCCATTCCCGTCGGCCTGGAGTTGGAGCTGTCACGGATGTCGCCGGAAGACCGCACGGAGTTCGAGGAGGAAATGGGGTTGACCGGCACCGACCGCGACTCCCTGATCCGCTCCATCATGGAAGCCAGCGGCCAAATGCTCTTCTTCACCACCAACGAGAAAGAGGTCCGAAGCTGGATGATCCCCAAGGGCGCAACGGCCGTGGAGGCAGCCGAGGCCATCCACACCGATCTCGCCCGCGGCTTTATCCGCGCGGAAGTGATGACCGCCGGCGATCTGGTCCGCGTCGGCAGCGAGCGCGAAATGAAAGCCCAGCACCTCGTCCGCCAGGAGCCGAAGGATTACGTGATCCAAGATGACGAAGTGGTGCTTGTTCGATTCAGCGTGTAGTACCGAGGCGGGTCAGGCGGAACGGGATCAGGCGGCCATGAATGACCGCTTCTTTCAGACGCTGCTGATGGCGTCCACCCTGGGTTTATCGTGGCTGGGGATGATGGCCATCCATGAGCTGGGCCACATGGCGCATCTTTGGCTCTCCGGCGGAACCGTTGAATACGTGATCCTCCGTCCGTTGGCCATCTCGTATACCCACCCCGGGACAAACCCTCACCCGCTTTTCGTTGCAGCCGGCGGAGTGGTGTGGGGCTGCATTTTGCCCTTGTTGTTGAATCTCGCGGTGCGCGTGGCGTTTCCGTCGAAAGCCTATCTCGCCCGCTTCTTCGCCGGCTTCTGCCTCGTGGCAAACGGCGCCTACCTCGCCGGCGACGCGATTTTCCAAGGTGGCGACGGACGGCAGTTGGTGCAGCATGGCGCGCCCAGTTGGTTCCTGATCGCGATGGGACTGCCAGCCGTTGCCGTCGGTCTCTGGCTTTGGCACGGTCTGGGGCCGCGCTTCGGGTTGGGCTCGCGACAGCACCGCGTCAATCGACGTGATGCCATCGCTCTCGCGTTAGCGATTCTCCTTCTGGCAGGCCTGGAGTTTGCACTCTCGCCGCCGGCTGCCTCCCTGTTTTCCCTGAGAGCCAATCGTTCAAACGAGGAAGGTCCAGACCCATGAAGCCTTTCGTTGCCTCGACGACATCCATGGCGATTTGTTCCCTGGCTTTTGCTGCCTGCGCCGACGCGGACGACACGCCCGGCCGCAACGCCTATTACGTCGACAACCGGCCGCCGCTGGTGGTCAAGCCGTATACGGAGCTTCCCTTGGGCGCGGTCAAGCCGGCCGGATGGCTGCGGCACCAGCTTGAACGGATGGCCGACGGAATGACGGGCCACCTCGATGAGCTCTACCCCGAGGTGCTCGGCCCTCGCAACGGCTGGCTCGGCGGCGACGGCGACGGCTGGGAACGGGGCCCCTACTGGATCGACGGGCTGTTGCCCTTGGCCTACCTGATCGACGACGAAACGCTGATCGCCAAGACCCGGCCGTGGGTCGAGTGGACGCTCACCCACCAGGCGCCCGACGGTTACCTCGGCCCGGTGCCGTTCGACGAGCCGCCGCCAGCCGAGCCGGGGCTGCAAAAGGACCGCCGCCGCGACTGGTGGCCCAAAATGGTCATGCTCAAAATCCTCATGAATTACTACGCGGCCACCGGCGACCCGAGGGTGATCGACTGCCTGAGCGGCTACTTCCACTACCAGCTCCGCGAGCTGCCCAAAACGCCAATCGACCATTGGACGTTCTGGGGGCGATTCCGCGGCGGCGACAACCTCCTGGCCGTGCTCTGGCTCTATAACGTCACCGGTGACCGGAAGCTGCTCGAGCTGGCCGAGCTGATCGCCGCCCAGACCTATCCCTGGACCGAGGAGTTCAGCAAACCCGACGGGGCCCACACGCAGATCAAGGGCCTGCACTGCGTGAACCTCGCCCAGGGAATCAAGGAGCCGATCGTCTACTACCAGCTCGACATCCATCCCCGCCACGTCGAGGCGGTCCGGAAGGCGTTCGGCGACATCCGGCGGTTTCACGGCATGCCGCACGGCCTCTACGGCGGCGACGAGCCGCTCAGCGGCACCGACCCGGTGCGCGGCTCCGAGTTCTGCTCGGCCGTCGAGATGATGTTCTCGCTGGAAAAGATGTTGGCCGTCACCGGCGACGTGTTTTTTGCCGACCGGCTGGAGCGAGTGGCCTTCAACGTGCTTCCGACCCAGGCGGCCGACGACTGCTCGGGCAGGCAATACTACTGCCTGGTGAACCAGGTCACCTGCGCCCGACGCGACGCGAAAGCGCATTTCACCGACCACGGCGGTACCGACTTGGTCTACGGTGTGCTGACCGGCTACCCCTGTTGCACGACGAACTTCCACCAGGGCTGGCCCAAGTTCACCCAGCACCTGTGGATGGCCACGGCCGACGAGGGGCTGGCCGCGCTGGTCTACGCGCCGTCGAGCGTGACGGCGAAGGTGGCCGGCGGCGGCGAGGTCCGCTTTGTTGAAACGACCGACTACCCTTTCGACGAGACGGTCCGCTTCACCTGCGCTTGCGGCGAGCCGGCGGAGTTCGGCCTGCACTTGCGGATCCCCTCCTGGTGCAAGGGGGCTGTGATCGCGATCAACGGCCGGCCGCATTCCCAGCCGGCAGGCGGCGAGATCGTGGTGCTCGACCGGCGGTGGAGCGACGGCGACGAGGTCGAGCTGCGGCTGCCGATGGCGATTACGGCGGACCGCTGGCACAACGACTCGGTGGCCGTCGAGCGCGGCCCGCTGGTCTACGCGTTGCGAATCGGCGAAGACTGGCGGCAGGTCGACAGGACCGACCACTACGGCAGCTACCGCGAGTGCTACCCGACCGATTCGTGGAACTACGGCCTGCCCGAGTCGAGTCTTGAAGATCTCGACGAGCACTTCCGCGTGGCCAGGAACTCCGGCACGCCGGCGGAGAATCCCTGGAACCTTGCCGGCGTGCCGATCCGGCTGGAGACGACCGGCAAGCGGATCGCGGCGTGGCAGGTGGAGAACAAGACGGCCGGCCCGCTGCCGCAAAGCCCCGTCGACTTGCCCGACGACGTCGCGGCCGAGCCGATCGTGCTGGTTCCGTTCGGCGCGACGACGTTGAGGATTGCCGAGTTCCCGGTGGTCCGCTAGCGCGGATCACACACCGGGCCTCGTGGCACTCAGTGCCCCAGACGCTCGTGGCGTCCGTGGCACTTGTCTGCGGCTGCTCTTTTCCGTCCAAGAAGCTACTTGGGCGGCTTGCGAAGCTTGTCGAGCTGTTGCTGCCATTGTCGGACGTGGACGGTGATCAGCTTGCCGGGGGCGGCCGCGTAGTGCGGCTCCTTTTCTTGCTCCCGGTCGCAGTAGCGGGCGGCCTGCCGGGCCAGATCGATCGCCCCGGCGAGCTGGTCGGCGTCTTTTCGGGCGATCGCCTCTTGGGCGGTCCGCCATGCCTGGCTGCCCAGCTCGCCGTAGTGGAAGCCGATCTCGCACGCCCGCAGCCGCCGTTTGACGCCGGGGTCGTGGGCGAGGGCGTGGGCCTCGTCGAGGTGCCGCCGGGCGGACGCCATCACGTCGGCCGTCATGTAGGTCCAGATCCCGTCGGTGATGTGGTCGGCCGCGACCAACGCCCGGTCGATCACGTTGAAGAACCGCATCATCGGGACCGCCGCCTCGCCGAAGGCGTGCTCGCAGTAGTCCGACACGAGCCGTTCGGCGTCGACGTTCGGGTCCCAGGTCGTCTTGGCAATCACGTAGTGGTTGATGCCGTACGTACCCCAGATCGACGGGGCGCTTTGCCCTTCGTAGCCGATCACGCCCCGGCGGGCAAGATACCGGATGTCGTCGATGAACTTGCAGGCCGCCGGATAGGGCATCGCGCAGAAGGTCGAGTGCGGGTCGTACTCGTAGACCATCACCCCGGCCGGAGTGACCGAGAGCCACTGGTCGAGCCCGTTGCGGAACGCCTCGTGCCGAGGGCAGCCGTCGGCTTCGAAGCGGTGAACGAAGCAGACGTAGTTGGGCCGTGAGTTGACCACCTGGATCATCACGTTCGGCTCGGGGCGGATCACCGCTGGGTCGGGCGGCCGGAACGTCTGGTGATAGGCCAAGGTGTAGACCTTCTTGCCGGGATGCGTCTCGGACAGCCGCCGGGCAACCGCGTTGACGAAGCTCAGCCAGCGCCGCGTGATCACCGGCCGCTCGGTGCTGCCCGACGTCCAGATCTCGCCGCTGTCCAGTGCCGTGCATCGCTCACACTCGCAGAATGCGGTGCCGTCGGCCTGGCCCATGGCGATGAAATCCATCTCGCTCCGGCCATCGAAGACCTCGCCAAGCCGCCGGGCGACGATTTCGACTACCTCGGGGTTGGTCGTGCAGAGCTGGGTGCGGTCGTTCGGCAGCATGCGGCGGCGGCCGCCGACCAGGGCGTACCACTCCGGATGCTCGGCAAAATGCTCCTCCGGCGGCAGGGTGTTGGGGATCAATAGGTGCGGCCCCATCCACGCCCGAAACCCGCCGCGGATCGCGATCGGTTCGGGCAGTTCTGGCGGCGGCCAGCCGGAGGCGATGTTGATCTTCTCTTTCACCGCCCAGCTCAAGGCATGCTCGTTCCACGTGCCGCTTTGCGTGGTCGTCATCCGCAGGAAACGGTACTTCATGGCCGGGCTCTGGCGGCGACCGACTTCTGGTAGCTCGATGGTTGCCCGCCGCGGAACGGTCTCCCAGTCAGGTCCGGGACCGAGCCACCGGCACCCTAGCTCGTGCTCCAGGAAGTCGTAGACGGCGTAGAGGGTGGCCCGATCGGTGGCGCCCGCCAGCATCAGGTCTTGGCCGAGCGATCGGACAACGAAAGCCTCGGGATCGACGGCACTGAGTTTTTCGATTTCCTCTTTGGCCGGCTCGACCCGGCCCACGAGGATCCGTGGCAGGTCCTCGCCGGACGGCTCCGCCTCGACCGGGAGCGTCGCGCCCGAGATCCTGGCCAGGTATCCGGCCAGCTCTTCCGCGGCGAACCGCTCGGTGGCCGTCGGCTGGGCGGGCAGGACGATCCGGGCGGTGGGGCGGCCGTCGGCGACGATGGTGGCTGCCTCTACCGACCGCACCTCAAGAAACACCACCGCCAAGGCGAGCGACAGGCCGCAGATGACGATGCGCATGGATCATCCTCCCAGCTTGGAAGACCTCGCCGGCTGAAACGCGCCCGCCCAACACGTTCTCCTCACGTCCGGGATTCTCGCGCCCCGGGCCGACGGATGCAAGAGCCGGCCGCGACGGTCGAAACAACGCCGGCTCTCACCGCTGGCTTGCCGAACAGCGCAAATACGGGCCGACCGGCACGGGTGGGCAAGCCGCCACGGGACCCGGCGCTGCGCGCGATTTGCACGGGGGGACATCGACGACTATCTTGGAGGATTGCGGACTGCCGGTTGCGGTCCCGCCAAAGTGAACGTCTCGCCCTCCCGCCCGACGCCCGGCCATGTTCGGCATTTTCCATGATCCCCACCGCCGTCATCTGGCGTTGACCCTTCTGGTAGGGGTCGGGCTTGCCGCGTACCTGACCGGATGGCTCACGCAGCTTTACGGCTTCGACCTGGCGATGCTGCTGGCGCTGGGGGGCGGGTTTCCGATCTTCTACGAGGCGGCGGCCGCCCTGCTGCGGCGGAAAATCTCGGCCGACCTGGCGGTGGGCATGGCCGCGCTGGCCGCCTTGTGGATCGGCCAGTACGTGGTCGCCGCCGAGGTGATCTTTATCATGCTCATCGGCGAGGCCCTGGAGCACTTCGCCGTCGATCGCACGCGGACCGGCATCGCCGCGTTGTTGGCCTTGCGGCCGCAAGAGGCGAGGGTCCGGCATGCCGGCCACGGCCACGCTCACGTCGTGCCCGTCGAAGAAATCCGGCCCGACGACGTCGTCATCGTCCGCCCCGGCGACCGCATCCCCGTTGACGGCCGCGTGATCCAGGGGAGCTCGTCGGTCGATCAGAGCCCCATCACCGGCGAGTCGCTGCCGGCCGACAAGGCGGTCGGCGACGAGGTCTTTGCCGGCACGATCAATCTCTACGGGGCGATGGAACTGGCCGTCGAGCGGCTCGGCGAAGATACGACGCTGGAGCAGATCATCCATCTGGTCGAGCATGCCGAAGCGGCCAAGGCTCCCACTCAACGGCTGGCCGACCGCTACGCGGCATGGTTCGTGCCGATCGTTTTGGCGGCGGCCGGGCTGACGTTCTTCTTCACCCGCGATCTGGTCCGTTCCGTGGCGGTGCTGGTCGTGGCGTGCCCCTGCGCGTTGGTGCTGGCCACGCCGACGGCGATTGCCGCGGGCATTGGGGCGATGGTCCGCCGCGGCGTGCTGGTCAAGGGCGGCACCGTGCTGGAAAAGCTCGGCCGGCTCCGCAGCGTCGTGTTCGACAAGACGGGCACGCTCACGCTTGCCCGCTTGCGGATTCGCGAGATCGCCTGCGGCGAAGGCTGGGCGGAGGACGACGTGCTGCGGTTGGGTGCCGTGGTCGAGCGGCACTCCGAGCACCCGATCGGCAAGCTGATCGCCCAGCGGGCCGCCGAGCGGCAGATCGAGCCGGCCGAGGCGACTCGGTTTGCAGCCCATCCCGGCTTGGGCGCCGAGGCGACGGTGCAAGAGGCCGTCGTCCGCGTGGGCAACCCTCGGTTCTTTGAGAAGTGCGAGGTAGCCGTCGGCGAGTCGCTTCGGGCGCGAATCGACGAGCTTGCCGAATCCGGCTCGACGGTGGTTCTGATCGGCCGGGATTCTCAAGCCGTGGGGGCCGTGGCGGTCGAAGACACCGTGCGGCCCGAGGCCCGGCGGGCGGTCGCCGCCCTTGGGGAGTTGGGCGTCGAGCGGGTGGCGATGCTCACCGGCGACAACCGCATGGCCGCCCGCGCCGTGGCCGAAGCTCTCGGCATCGACGAATATGAGAGCGGATTGTTGCCGGCCGACAAGGTGGAGACGATCCGCCGCTTTGCGGCCGAGTCGGGCCCGGTGGCGATGGTCGGCGACGGGATCAACGACGCTCCTTCGCTGGTCGCGGCCGACGTCGGCGTCGCCATGGCCGAGATCGGCTCCGACGTGGCCATCGCGTCGGCCGACGTGGTGCTGGTGGGCGACGATCTGGCAAAGCTGGTGGACGCCGTCAACTGCGGCCGGCGGATGCTGCGGATCATCTGGCAGAACATCCTCGCCTTCGCGCTGGTGTTCAACGTGCTGGCGGTGGTCGCCGCCTCGCTGGGCTGGATCAGCCCCGTGGTGGCCGCCGTGCTGCACCAGGTGAGCTCGCTGACGGTGGTGCTCAATTCGCTGCGGCTGTTGCTCGACTTCGCCTCGATCCGGACACGACTGGACGACGCCTGGGCCGGCTTGAGGCGGAGACGGGGGCGGCTGCTGGTCGCTGCCGCCGCCGCGGCTCTGTTGGCCTACGCGGCCAGCGGGTTTTTCACGGTGGATGTCGGTCAGGTCGCGGTGGTGCAGCACTTCGGCAAGATGACGGGCTCTGTGGGTTCCGGGCTGCACTACCGGGCACCGTACCCTTTCGGCAGGCATACCAGGATCCAGCCGGGCGAAGTCCGCCGTGTCGAGGTGGGCTTCCGCACGGCCGCCACGTCGCAGAACCCCGCCGGCCCGCCTTCCGAGCCGCCCGCCTATGAATGGAACGTCCAGCATCGCGGCGGGCGGATCGAGCGCCAGGACGACGAGGCCAACGTTTGGTCGGGCGACGAGAACCTGGCCGACGCCAACCTCGTCGTGCAGTATCGCGCGAGCGACCCGGTGGCGGCCTTGTTCCAGATCGGTCGGCTCGACCCCGACGGCCGGAACAAGTGGGACGCGCTGGTTCGCGATATGGCCGAAGGGGCACTACGGGCGGAGATGTCGGTGCGGGACGTGGATGGGCTGTTGAACGCCGCGCGGACGGAGATCGAAGAGTCGCTTCAGCGGCGGATCGCGGCGGGGTTGGCGCGGTGTGGGAGCGGGTTTCGCGTGGAAGCGGTCTGCCTGGCCGACGTCCATCCACCCTTGGAGGTGGTGCCCGCCTTCCGCGAGGTGGCCAGCGCCCAGGAGGAGAAAGAAGCGGCGATCAACGAGGCCCAGGCCTACAAATATCAGACCGAGGCGCTGGCCCGCGGCGAAGCCCGGCAAAACGTGCTGGTGGCTGAAGGTCAGGCCGGCGACCGCAGCGAGCGTGCCGGCGGCAGCGCGGCGCGGTTTCGCGCGGTGGCCGAGGCCTATCGCGAAGCGCCCGGCGTGACGGGGCTGAGGATGCAAATGGAGGTGATCGAGGGTTTGCTTGCCGGCCGCCGCAAGGTGATTCTGGATCATGCGGCAGACGGCTCGCGGCGGCAGCTTTTCTTGGGCCCCAAGGGCGGCTGGACGCCGTTGGCCGCTCCGCCCTCGGCCGTGGACCAATCGACCGGCAACGCAGGAGACGTGCAACCATGAAGAAGAAGTGGCTCTTGGCGATCGCCGCAATGGCGGCGTTTGCGGCCTACCGCAGCATGGTCTTCGTCGACGAGACCGAGATGGTGATCGTCACCCAGTTCGGCGAGCCGGTCGATTCGTATCGCGTCACCGGCGTCGGCTTGACGGCGGGATTTCCCTGGCTGCAGATCGATCGGGCCTTGGCGGCACCGGGCGACGCGGGCTTGCGACTGAAGATGCCCTACCAGTCGGCCATCCGCGTCGATCGCCGGCTTCAAATCTACGACCCGCGGCCGTCGGAGTTCCTGGCTGCCGAGAAGAAAAACGTCAACCTGGACGTTTTCGTTTGCTGGCGCGTGAAGGAGGACGACCCGCTGGTGTTCCTCAGGACGGTGAGCGATCTGGCCGGGGCCGAGGCGCGGATCCACGACGTCGTCTTTGCCGAGCTGGCGGCCGAGGTGGGCCGCAACCCCTTGGACGCCCTCGTCTCGACCGACCCCGAGACCCACCAGTTGGACGAGCTGGTGCGGGCTGTCGCCGAGCGATGCGACCGACGGACCGAGGCGGCCTACGGGGTCCACATCGTCGATTTGCGGCTCAAACGGATCAGCCTGCCCACCCAAGTCCGCGACAGCGTCTTCCAACGGATGCGGATGGAGCGGGCGCGGATCGCCGAGCAGTACCGTGCCGAGGGTGAAGAAGAGGCCATGAAGATCCGCGCCGCCGCCGACAAGGAGCGGACGATCACCTTGGCACAGGCGTATGCCGACGGCGAGAAGATCCGCGGCCAAGGCGAGGCCGAGGCCACCCGGATCTACGCCGCCGCCCACCAGAATGACCCTGAATTCTACGAGCTGCTGCGAACGCTCGAAGCCTACAAGAAGTTCCTCGACGAGAAGACGACCGTGCTCTTGTCTGCCGATTCGGATCTGTTGAAGTACTTGAGCGGCGAGAAGCAAGAGGCGGGCGACGGAGGGAAGACGGAGGAATGAGGAGACGGAATAATGAATGTCGAACAAGGAATGTAGAATGCCGAAGTTGCTTCAGCCCCGGCGATTCTCTGTGCCCTCTTACCTTCAACGCTCTACATTCCTCGTTCGATATTCGATATTTTGGACACGCCGAATGCTGAACGCTGCTTGCTGGCTCGGCCCCGCGGGCTTGAAGATCCACGCTAAGTGCTGAACACTCCTCCAGACTCCCAACTCCCAACTCCTAACTCCCAACCTTCAACTCCCATGCACCGTGCCTACCATCCCAAGCCCGAGCCCAAGCGGCGCCCGATTGCGTGGCGGGCGCTGGTGTTCTGGGCGGTGGTGGTTTACATGGCGACGGGGTTCTACACGGTGCAGCCCGACGAGCAGGCGGTGGTCCGCCGCTCGGGCAAGCTGCTCGATCAGGTTCGCTCGCCGGGGCTGCAGTTCGGGTTCCCCTGGCCGATCGACAAGGTGAGCCGCTTGAAGATCCTCCAGACGAGGCCGGTGGCCGTGGGGATGAGCCTCTCCGACCGCGACCTGGGGCGGCTGGCCCAGCCGCAGCAATCGGAATCGCTCACCGGCGACCGCAACCTGGTCGTGGCCGCTTGCATCGTCCAGTACCGCATCGCCGACCCGATCGACTACCTGCTGAACGCTGCCGACGTTCACCGGCTGGTGCGGGATACTTGCGCCGGCGCACTGGCGACGGAGGTCTCGGCCACGGGCGTGGACGACGTGCTGACGGTCGAGCGGGTGCGAATCCAGGACGAGATCCGCCGCGAGGCCCAGGCGCTTCTGGACAGCTATCGAGCAGGGGTGACGCTGGCGAGCGTCTCGTTGGAGGGCGTGGCTCCGCCGCAGGAGGTGGCCGACGCCTTCCGCGACGTGGCCAGCGCCAGGGCCGATCAGCAGCGGATGATTCGCGAGGCGGAAGGATACGCCGCCCGGCTCGGCCCTCAAACCCGCGGCGAGGCCAACCGCATCCGGCTGGAAGCCGAGGCCTTCGCCGGCGAGGCCGTGAAACGGGCTGAGGGCGATGCCGACCGCTTCAACAAGATGGCGGCCGAGCTGGCCGTCGGGCGGAGCTTGACCGTCAAACGCCTGATCCTGGAAACCCTGGAAGAAGTGCTCCCCAGGCTGAAGAAGATCGTGCTCGATGGCCGCGATGGCCAGGCGCTCGACCTGGGGCTCATCGAGGTAGAACAGTGAAGACCTGGGGCTTGCGAATCCTGGTGATTGCGACTCTGGCGGTGTCAGCCTTCTGGCTGCGCGGACGGGGGCCCCCGCCGCCCGCCCCCGGTTCGATCGACTCGCCGCCTTCGTCCGAGGCGCCCGACTGGTCCGAAGCCTCGAAGACCGTCACCGACTTCTTTCAGGCGGCCGGTGAGGGGGATGACGAGGCCTACCTGGACCTGTTGGACGGGCCGCTGCGAAGGTCGCTCGAAGAGACCCGCTCGGAGCTCGGCGTCGAGGAGTTCCGCCGGATGCTGCGGCGGTCGGTGGAAGCGATCAAGGGGCTGGCGGTCACGCCCGGCGAGGGCGCCCCCGGCGGCGGCTTGGCCTTGGACGTGGAGATCGTCTTCGCCGACCGCAACGAGTATCAGCGGATGGTCTTAAGCGGCAAAGGAAGGGCCTGGAGGATCACGTCCATCGACAAGGCCCGGATGGTCAAGCCGGCCGTGCCCTACGGCACGCCCGTGTTCGAGGGGCTAGAGGCCAGGGACTAGCTCCTCAAAAGCTCCACAACAGCACGGTCGAGTAGTCGATGTCGTTGGGCTCGGCATTGCCGGGCGTGCTGTCGTAGCGGTCGCGGATGCTGACCTTGAGGCTCAGATTGGCCTCTTCGTCCAGCAGCACCTCCCAACTGAGCTTCGAATTGACGCGGCAGTCGCTGAAGTCGGCCACCTCGGGCATGTACTCGGCCGTGGCCGTCAGCTTCTGCCGCTTGCTGATCTTGTGCGAAAGGTCGAGCCCGAGGTTCAGTTCGGGCACGTAGTCGTCGTCGACGCCGCCGATTTCCCGCGCCACGCCGGCGCCGAAGCGGCCCAAGAACGAGGTCCGCTTGTTGTCGATAAACTTGCGGCCGACGCCGGCGTCCAGCGTCACGCGAACGTCATAGGGGCGGAACTCGTCGTAGTCGTCCGTGCCGTGAATGAAGAGCGTCCAGGCGGAGTCCTCGATGAGCCATTCATACCGCCAGTCGAAATAGGCGCGGTTGGCCGTCTCGCGGGAGCCGTTGGTCTTCTTGTTGTAATCGAGATCGACCGAAAAGACGTCGCGGGCCGTTTTCCGCTTGGCGTCCAGCCCGAAGCGGAAGTTGAACGTGCGGGTATTGCCTTCGGTGCCGTTGAGGCCGAGCTCGAAGCTTCCTTCCCAGAGATCGGGTGGCGGCTCGGGCTCGAAGATGGGGGCTTCCTCGGACGGAGGAGGCGGCAGATCCATCTCGGGTTTGGCGGGAGCGGCTGCCGTCGTTTCGTCGGGCGGCGTCAATTCGCCGGCCGGCTGCGCGGGGGGGGGCTCGATAGGCGGGGTCCATTCGACGGGCGGCAGCGGGCGGAGCTCTGCGGCAGGCCACTGAGGGGCGAGGATCTGGCCGGGCTGCTGTGCGGCGAGCCGGTTTGCACACACGGCCAGGAGCACTACACTCGCAAAACGCAGCCTGCTGATCACGTGGCGGGAGCCTTTCGAGCGATTGGCGAGGAGGCAGAATCGCGGGAGGGATAGCAGAAAGCCGCGGCAGCGGCAAGGGCGGCCCTGTGCGGGGACAAAAACGCCCCGCTCCGGCAGACGTGCAGAGCGGGGCTTTGTGTAGTGACCGCGGAGGCAGCACAGCATCCTACCGAGCTGCCTCTCGACGTATGATCATGCCGGGCTACGTCCGTTCAGCCCTTCATCACCCGATGCCGCCACACGATACGAATTTGCCTGGAAAAGTCAACCCCAGTTTCCTCGCCGGCCATGATTACGCTGCTTTAGCCACGCCGCATCGAGCGGAGGCGGCGGTAGGTCTCCCGCGCGTCGGGAAACGGCTCCAGCGCCCGATCGAAGATGCCCAGCGTGTAAGCGATGGTCATGCCGTAATTCGCCACCGGCACCCCGGCCTGGCGGCAGCGGAGCATGCGGGTGAGCATTTCGCGGCGGTTCCACATGCAGGCCCCGCAGTGGACCAGAAGCTGATAGATCGACAGGTTTTCCGGGAAATCGTGTCCCTGGACCGTGTCAAAGTGCAGTTGGCCGCCCACGTACTGCTGCAGCCAGCGGGGAATTTTCACGCGGCCGATATCCTCGGCGATGGGATGATGGCTGCATGCCTCGGCCACCAGCACGCGATCGCCCGGCCGCAACCGCTCGATCGCCACCGCCCCCTCGACGAACTGGCTCAGGTCGCCTTTCTGGCGGGCGAAGAGGATCGAAAACGACGTCATCTTTACGTCCGGCGGCGTGTCGGCGGCCACCTTCAAAAACGCCTGGGAGTCGGTCACCACCAAGGCCGGCGGCCGATTGAGCCGATCCAGGGCGTCGCGCAGCTCCCGCTCTTTGACCACCATCACGTAGCTGTCGCCGTCGAGAAGATCACGGATCGTCTGCACCTGGGGCTGGATCAGCCGCCCCTTGGGAGCCTCCTTGTCGATCGGCACCACCAACACCACCAGCCCCCCCGGGGGAACTAAATCGGAAACGATCGGTGGGGCGTTGACGAAGTCCTCTGGGGCGGCCGCCACGAGCGCTTCGCGCAATGCTAGCACTCCCTCACCGGTCGTCGCCACCATCCTGACCGAGCGGACCTTGACGGCCGTAAGTCTTTGGAAAATCCCCGCCTCGGGCTGCCCGAGGTCCGATTTGTTGAAGACCGCGACGGCCGGAATGTCCCGCTGCTGAAGCTCTCGGAGGATCATTTCCTCGAACGGGCCCCACTGGCCGGCATCGACCACCAACACGCCCAGGTCGGTGCGGTCAAACACCTGCCGGGTCTTGGCCACCCGCTTCTCCCCCAGCGCCCCCACGTCGTCGATGCCCGCCGTGTCGATGAACAGCACGGGGCCGATGGGCAACAGCTCCATCGGCTTCTCGACCGGGTCGGTGGTCGTGCCGGCGGTGTCGGCGACGATCGACACCTGCTGGCGGGTGACGGCGTTCAAGAGCGACGACTTGCCGGCGTTCCGCCGCCCGAACAGCCCGATGTGCAGGCGAAAGCTCTTGGGCGCACGTCTCATTGGAGGGTTGAGAGTTGAGGACTGACGGTTGAGGAAGATCGAACAGGGGCCGTTTCGGCGCAACGCGGCAGCAGCGGGCTCCCGCACGAAGCGTGGGAGGCAGGAAATCCGGCAGTGCCGGCGATTCGCCGCTCAGTCGGCGGCTTCGAGGGTGACCGGAACGTGGATCTCGCGGCCGTCGCGGACGACCGTGACGGTGACTTGCTCGCCGGGCTGGCGGCTTTCGATGATCCGCAGAAAGGACTCGACGGTGCGGACCGGCCGGCCGTCGATGGCGGTGATCAGGTCGGCAGCGGCGCGGTCCACGGCAACGAACGGGCCGGCACGGCGAAAGCGGGGGCCGCGGAACCCCGCCCGCTCGGCCGCCCCGCCCGGCACCAGCCGCACGATCAGCAGGCCCTGCTCCAGCTCATACACGCCGGCAATGCCGATCGCCGCACGCACGACCCGCCCGTCCCGGAGCAACTGCGGCACGACGCGGGTAAGGGTGGCCACCGGGATGGCAAACCCCACGCCGGCACTCTCGCCGGTACTGCTGGCGATGGCCGTGTTCATGCCGATCATCCGGCCGCGGCTGTCCAACAGTGGCCCGCCCGAGTTGCCGGGGTTGATCGCCGCGTCGATCTGGATGATCTGCTCCATCTCGCGGTACTTCGCCCGGCTGGGCAGCGAGCGGTTCAGGCTGGAAATGATGCCCGTCGATAGCGTCCGATCGAGCCCGAAGGGGTTGCCAATCGCATACACCCGTTGGCCGACCTTCAGCCGCGCAGAGTCGCCGAACTCGAGGGGGATGAGCGATTCGGCCGGGGCGTCGATCTTCAGTACCGCAATGTCGCTGATGCGGTCGCCGCCGACCGCTTGGGCGTCGTACGTGCTGCCGTCAAAGAGCGTGACGCGGATCTGGCGGGCGCCCTCGACCACGTGGTAGTTGGTCACGATGTGCCCCTGGCGGTCGATCACGCTGCCGCTGCCCTCCCCCTCGCGGGGAGTCTGCATCAGAAAGAAGGAATCGATCGACACACTCTGAGTGGTGATGTGCGCCACGCTCCGGTTGCACTTTTCGTAGACGGCAATGTTGACCCGCTCTTCAGGCGTCAGCTCGTCGAACTCTGAAGCAGGGGCTGCTGTTCCCCACGAAGGTTCCATGCCAGTAGCAACTGCCGGCGGGGCAACCGGACCACCAGATGGCGACCGTCGCGGTTGCGATTCCTGGGCTCCGGAGACCGAGCCGGCTTTGGGCAACTCGGTTACGGCCACCGCCAGTGCCGCACCCAACAGCGCCGACATCGAGCAAAAGATCAACGTCTTCTTCATCGAAAACCCACCTGGACCGCCCTCAATACCTCGGAGCGGCCCGAAAACAGCACCCGGATTGTCGGCGAGTTCGACAAGTCGTTCATCGACCGCTCGTTACGGTTTCAGGTCGCCATCTGGAATGATACCGCATCGGCTGGGCCGTCGCGAGGCGAGATCCGATTTGCGACTGCCTGGTCCCCTCAAAACGGCCACACGAAGGGGATCAGGGTGATTGCGGTCAGAGCCATCAGGGCGGCCAGCGGTAGTCCAACTTTGAGGTAATCCCTCGCCCGGTAGCCGCCGGGCCCCATGACCATAAGGTTCGTCTGGTAGCCGACCGGCGTGACAAAGCTCAGCGAGGCGGCCAGTGCGATGGCCATGACGAAGGGCCGCGGGCTGACACCGATCTTCTCGGCGGCAGCCACGGCGATGGGGAACATGGTGACGGCCACGGCGACGTTGGTGATCAGCTCGGTGAACACGAGCGAGATCAGATACAGCATGGTTAGAAGGATCAGGGGGTGGTCAGTGCCGGCGCTGGCAGCGAGGAATCCGGCGATCCCGTCGGCAGCGCCGCTTTCGGCCAGGGCGCGGCCCAGCCCGATGGCCCCCCCAATGGTGATAAGCACCTGCAAGTCGATGCTCGATCGGGCCTCGCCGATGGGCAGGCAGCCAAACGCGATCATCAGCCCGGCCACGGCCATGGCCGCCACCGCCGGGGAGCCCAGGCCGGACATCGGGCTTGCTTCGGGAATCCAACTGCCGGCACCCAGCCAGATCACCAGCACCGCCAGGAGCCCTACCGCCAGCCACGCCCGATCGTGCCGCAGCGGTCGTGATCCTTCCACGCTGGCCACGAGATAGAAGTCGCGGCTGTGGCGGAAACGGCTGGCGAATTCGGTCCGCGTCTGCAGCAGCAGCGTGTCGCCCGGCTGGAGACGGATGTCGCCGATCTTGCTGGGCAGCCGCTCCCCGCTGCGGTGCACTGCCACGACCGCCGCGTTGTAACGCAGCCGGAAATTCGCCCGCCGAACCGTCATGCCGATCAGCGGCGAGGCCTTCGAGATCACCGCCTCGGAGAGGTGTCGCTGACGGCGGCGTTGGGGGTGCAGTTCGTAGGTCGTATCGGCCGCCGGCACCAGCCCGGGGATTTTCACCAGGTCGACGATCGTCGTCACCACGCCGGTGAAGATCAGCCGGTCGTCCTCATGGATGATGTCCTCGGGCGCTACGGGCGTGATCACCTCCTCGCCACGATCGATCTCGATCAGAAAGAGGCCTCGCAGGTGCCGCAGGCCGGCTTCCTCCACGGTTCTGCCGATCAGCCGGCAACCGGGCTGAACCATCATCTCGACGAGGTATTCGCGGCGCTGCTTGCCCAGGCGGTCAATCAGGTCGGTCCGGTCGGGCAGCAGCCGGCGGCCTACGAAGAGAAGATAGAGCGAGCCGACCACGGCACAGAGGAAACCGACCTGGCCGATCTCGAAGAGCGTCATGCCGGGCATGCCCTCAGCCTGCATGAGGCCGTGGACCACGATGTTCGTGCTCGTTCCTATTAGGGTACATGTGCCACCCATAATGGCGAGATAACTCAACGGGATAAGCAGCTTCGAGGGTGATGCCCCCCGGCGGCGACACCAGTCCAACACCACCGGCACAAGCATCGCCACCACCGGCGTGTTGTTCATGAACGCCGAGACCCCCACCACGGTGCCTGACAGACGGAGCAGGGCGGCTGAATCGGTGCGAGCGGTGCCGAGCAACTGGTTGCCGACCCAGTCAAGGACTCCGGTGGAATGGAGTGCCGCGGCCACAATGAACAGCGAGCCGATCGTGATCACGGCCGGATTGGCGAAGCCGGCCAAGGCCTGAGACGGTGAAATCACGCCCAGCACGGTAACCGCCACCAGGCCGCCGGCAAAAAGCAGGTCGGGGGGGGCGCCGCGGCGCCGCTGCAACGCCCCAAACACGGCGAACGTTACCAGCAGGCTGATCCAGGCGTCGGGCGACATGTCTGGTACGGCTCAAACAACCAACGATGACAAGCCGGGAATCGATCCGGCCGAGGCCGCGCAAACCATGCGAAATCTTAGCATCCGCCGCTGCCGCTACGAACGCGAAAAACCCGCCAAGAGGCAAGCTCCGGCGTCGCGCCGGCCGTCGGATTATCACGAGTTCCGGTCAAAACCTGCAAAGTTCTAGCAAGTTTCCCATGTTTTCGCCACAGCGGGATTTCAGCGACAGTTCACGGCTTTTTGGCCTGGAATGGTCACGCCTATCCCCACAATATTCACCAGACCATCTCAAGCCCTTCAGTTAATTAGAACATAAAAGCTCACCATCTAGCGGAGGGCGATTCAATTGCCTAATGCCCCCAAACTTTTTGCTCCGATACCGATACCGGCGCTCGGTTCATACCAGCCACGGTCCCCAGCCCCCTCGAACACTTAGCCCGGAAGACGTCGAAAAGCTTTCCTGGGAGGAAATACACATGAAAAAGTCGCGATTGGCGGTTTCGTTGATGACGGCAATGGCCGGCGGCGCATGGCTCACCTTCGGCGGCATGGTTTGGGCATCCGGTCCCGGGCCGCAGCCGCCGGCATCTTTGGGCGCGGTGCACTGTCCCGACGCGGCGACGCAAGCGCCGGCCCCCTATTCGGAGACGGCCGACCATTTCGACACCGGACCGTGCTGGGAGGAAGAGTCGGCACTCGGCGGCGAGTGCCCTTGGATGGACGACTGCGACTACCACTACGATTACGACTACGATTACGACTACGATTGCGACTACGCGTACGACTACGAGGAGCAAGAGTGGGACCTCGGCGAAAACGAGCCGCTCGAAGAATACGGTTGTAAGGGGTCGTACGACTCCTGCGACGAGCAACGCCTTGGCTGGGACGCCTGCGACTGCGAATACGACGAATGCTTCGGCTGCTACGAGGACTGCCTGACTGACGAGGAGGCCGAGCCGGACTACGCCGACTACGATTCCGACGCCTACGACTATAACTCGTACGACTACGAGTCGTACGAGTACGATGAATACGGGTATGACGAGTACGAGTACGGGGATGATGAATACGAGTACGATGAGTACGAGTACGACGAATACGGGCACGACGAGCACGGGTACGATGAGTACGCGTATGAGTCAGAAGACTACGGTGAGGACTTCGGCGAGGGCCAGTTTACGTTCAACCCGTGGGACTCTTATGAAGCAGACTATGAGTACGAATACGCGCGTCCGGAGGAGGCCTATGGGTACCCGGAGATGACGCACGAGTCGTACGACTACGACGTTTCCAGTGATTACGACGATTACGGCGCCTACGACGAAGACACTTGGGACGGATCGGCCTATGGCGGCTATTCCGACGCTTATCCGTACAAGGAGTTCGCTTATCCGGAAAGCTCGAGCGAGGAGGAATCCGACCCCCGATACGACGACGATTCGGAGAGCGCCTCGGATTGCGACGGCAACTACTGGGAGTTTTACGAGTGGGAGCCGATGTACGGCGACGCATACCAGGACGAGTATTCCGACGACTATTACGACGACGTCTGCGACGGCTATGAGCCGTACGATCCAGGGGCCGAAGCTTCGTCTCAAGGGATCGACGGCGGGCTGGAAGTGTTCGCCTGGCACCCGGCCGAGTTGCTGTTGTTCGCCGACCAGGAGGTGCTGCGGACGTTGCAGCGGCTCGGTGGTGAACCCTCTGCGGTTCGCCGGGCGGCGCTGAATGAGTACCTGGAGGGCCTCGGCTGGGAGGCGATTGACTTCGCCTTCCGCTTCGAGAGCGACACGGGGATCGAAGTGCTTGGCCTGGCCGACGACTTGCCGAGCGCGGCGGCGTTTCTGGCCTCTTACCGCTTGATCGAACGAGGCGATTTGGGCATGGACGAGGGCGTCGAGGTGCTCCGCCGGACTCTCGAAGACGTGAGCCTGGACTGGATCGAGGGGGTCGACGAAATCACCAGCGACGTGCCAGAGGACTGGAATGCCCAGCAGTGGGCAGGCCGGCGGGACGCGGTCCAACAGCTTCATCTTGCCCGTTTCGGCGAGCCGGTGCTCGAAGCGATGGTGAACCTGGCGACCCGAAAACTGGGGGGGCTAGGCGGCACGATCCTGACGGTCACCGCCAGGCTCTCCGAGTTGGGCTGGGAGCCCGCCCTCCCCGGGCCCGCGGCCGGCCGGGCGGCCGCGGCGAGCGGCAATCTCCATCGTTAACCCAGCGGATTACCCGAAGGACCTTCGGCAGGGCCATTTCGCCGACGCAAGGAATGAAAAGATGGTCAGTATGGGTGGATAGGGCTTCCTCCATAGGGTTATTATCCTAGACATTCCCAGGACAAGCGGGCTACGGCCCAGGCGCGGCGATCGCGTCTGGGCCGTTAGTTCTTTCTTGCCACGGAAGTCCACCCTCCCCAAACCGTCCTGCCGCCTTGGTTTTTCGTTGGAAATCGTCAAAACCTTCAGATACAATACATTCGCTGGGTAAAGGCCCATTTTCTGCGACCATTCTTTGCGTGTCCGGGCTGTCGCTGCGGAACACGGCCGCCCGCACGTCACTTGTGCCGGAGACACGAGTTATGTCGAAGCGCTTTTCGATCCGATTTGCCGGGTTGCTGCTGGTAGCCACGGCGGCGACCGTTCTGGTCGCACTGGGAGTGAGTGCCGCACCCGATTCCGAAGCGGCCCGACTCGAGACGTTCACGCACGCCGACGGGGCGAACTATTTCGCGCTGAGCGTGAAGCCCCCGAAAAGTGTTCCGCCGGCCGACGCCTGCGACGTCGTCGTCCTGATGAACACGTCGGCGAGCCAGACCGGTGAGTTCCGGGGCGAAGGGCTGGCCGTGTTGAAGTCGACGCTCCAGTCGCTGTCGCCGCAAGACCGGGTGCGGCTGATCGCCGTCGACGTCAACGCCGTGCCGATGACCGAAGGTTTCGTCGCGCCCGGCAGTGCCGAGTTGACCGACGGCCTCGGAAAAATCGAGGATCGCGTGCCCCTCGGCGCCACTGACATGCAGAAAGCGCTGCTGGCCGCGGTCGGCAGTTTTGCCGACGCGGGCAACCGGGCGCGTTCGGTCGTTTACATCGGCGACGGGACGAGCCGGGCGAATCTTTTCGACAACGACGAGTTCCAGCAGTTGGTCTCTTTGCTGGTCGACAACAAGATTCCCGTCAACAGCTATCCGGTCGGTGCCCGGCTTGACCGGCAGGTGCTCGGGGCGTTGGCCGGCCGTACCGGCGGCAGAATGGTCGAAGAGAAGGAGAATGCCGGCGCGGCATTGGCGGCCGCGGCCGCGGCAACGGTCGTTTGGCCCAAGTCGGTGGTCTGGCCGGCGGAGTTCACGCAGATTTATCCCTCGTCGACCCCGCCTTTGCGAAGCGATCGCGAGTCGGTCGTCGTGGGAACCTTCGACGGCGCCGGCCCATTCGAGATCGAGATGACCGTCGAGAGCAAGGCCGGAGAGGAGACCCTGCAGTGGGAGGTCGCCGCCGCCAAGTCTCTGCCGTCAAACAAGTATCTTGCGCAACTGGTAGCGGCGGCCGCGGCCGACGGCGGCCTCAGCCTCCCGCTGGTCGACCGCGGCAGTCTGGCCGAGGCGGCCACCGCGGTCGAGGTCGGCGTCCATAATCTCGCCGAGCTTGCCAGGCAAGCGCTGGAGACGGGCGACGCCGCTTCCGCCGAACGGCTCGCCCGCGAGGCGCTCCGCCAAGACCCGCAGGACCGGCAGGCCCGGCAAGTGCTGGACTCGGTGGGCGACGTCCGCCGCGGCGGCGGGCCGGCGCCTGCGATTGGGGGCGCGGGCGATTTGATTCTGAGCGGCCCCGGCGCGGGCGGACCCGATCCGTTTGCCGCCGGCGGCGCCCTGGTCGACCAGATCGAGCGCGAGCGGAAGATCGTCCAACAGATGATCGCGGCGGAGGTGCAGGCTACGCTCAACGAAGCGCGGGGCAAGATGGCGACCTACCCCGAGGCGGCGATCCAGGATCTCAAGATCCAGTTGGAGGCCATCAAGCGATCGGCGGAGCTGGATCCCGAGGTCCGCGACCAGTTCGTCGACCAGCTCCAACTGGCGCTGACGCAAGCCCGCCAGCGAGAGGTCGAGGCGGCCGAGCGCCGCCGAGAGCAGTTGGAGAACCTGGCGGCGGCCAAAGAGCGGATGCTGATCAACGAAAACCTGATGCGGGACCAGCAGAAGCTCCGCCAGTTGATGGAGCAGTTCAACGCGCTGATGGAGGAGGGCCGCTACGACCTGGGCGAAGAAAGCGCTGCGGCCGAGGCCCAGTTGATCGATCCCCTGGCGGAAGAGCCGATCCTGGCGACCCTGCAAGCCCGGCAGATGGGGTATTATACCAACTTCATGGCCCTGCGGGTGAGGCGGCAAAAGGCGGTCGTGGACACGCTCTACCAGACGGAGTTGGCGCACGTGCCCTTCCCGGGCGAGCCGCCGATCGTCTACCCGGCCGCCGAGATCTGGCAGCAGCTTACGGCCCGTCGCAAGGAGAAATACGAGTCGATGGATCTTGCCAACCGCGGGGCGGCCGAGCAGCGGATCAGCGAGGCCTTGCGCGAGCCGACGCAATTGGAGTTCATCGAGCAGCCGCTGCAGGACGTGGTTGACTTCCTCAAGGATTACCACCGTATCGAGATGCAGCTCGACCAGAGAGCCCTGGAAGACGTCGGCCTGGCGACCGACACGCCGATCACGCGAAACCTCACCGGGATCTCGCTCCGTTCGGCGCTGCGGCTGATGCTCCGCGACTTGGACCTGACCTACGTGATCCGGGATGAGGTGCTGTTGATCACGACGCCGGAGGAGGCCGAGACGCAGCTTTCCACGAAGGTCTATCCGGTGGCCGACCTGGTGATTCCCGTCAACTCGATGATGATGGGCGGCGGCATGATGGGCGGCATGATGGGCGGCATGGGCGGCGGCATGATGGGCGGCGGCATGGGCGGCGGCATGATGGGCGGCGGCATGGGCGGCGGCATGGGCGGCG
>Ga0180438_10002910_pt1 | contig 26873 bp, 41 predicted proteins | sample SS_ome_12_FD_132455 | JGI IMG/M metagenome (GOLD analysis project Ga0180438, IMG submission 132455) | Hypersaline lake sediment archaeal communities from the Salton Sea, California, USA - SS_3_D_2 metaG | ecosystem: Environmental > Aquatic > Non-marine Saline and Alkaline > Hypersaline >... | reverse complement strand
TCCGTAGAGATGCCATGAACCATGATGGGACTCGTTCCATACCCTCATAGCGTAGTGTTGCATCACCACTAATTGTTTCTTTCCTTCGTCAGGAACGTAAAGTTCAAATCGTTCTTTCACCCACTCAAACCTATCACGGGTCATCTGTTTTCTAAGAACAGACTTCTCATGGTTTCCTTTGAGTAAGTAAATCTTCCCGTTCAACCTATCAAGAACTGCCTTAGTCCTGTTTGGTGTCATCAACGATACATCACCTAAATGGAATACGTGACCATCTTCAGGAACTACCGAGTTCCATAGTCTAATCATTTCTTCATCCATGTGACGTGTGTCTTTGAACGGTCTGTCATTGAACTTAATCACATTCGCGTGACCGAAGTGTGTGTCGGAAGTGAAAAACAGTTTGTCTACATCAACGTATTCACAAATACCTCGATGTGCTCCTTCTATTTTTACTTTATTTTCCATAATTCAAATTTAATTAGTTTATAATATTTCTACAACTTTTCCGTAAACATTCTTTGTCCAACCATTCACGTAACCTTTGTTGTTCGATATTTGAACCCCACGTTTATCGTTTTTGGCTGTCACTAAGTGTGTGTACAGATTTCCTTTTACCTTACAGTAAACTATGTCTCCTACCTCCACATCTTCCCAAGTTGTTGGTGCTAACCGAACAGGTTGTTTAGACTTGAGGATTGGTAACATCGAATTACCTGGTTCCTTACTGATAATAGTCTCACCATTCAGTAATTTTTCTACTTTCCAATTCATTTCATTTTGTTTATTCGTTTATAAATCATTTGTTTATCCTCAGGATATAACCTCACCCAAATCTCTAAGGGTGTGAACTTGTTTTCCTGTGGGTTTCTTCTTTCATTCAATGGGACTAGGTCCCCCAATTCCATCCCGTCTTCATATTCAAAACATAACCACCCGTTACATCTTATGTCTAATGGTGTTACAACTTTGGTATAACCTATACTAATCAGTTGGTCGTATAATGGTTTATCCATGTTGAGGGTTTCACTAGACTCTTGGTGACTATAGTAAGCCAACCAATCTACTTCCCTATCTACGTGTTTCCACAATGTTTCTTTATCCATATTTCTAATTTTTTTAAACAAAAAAAGGTCACAGAGATTACTCTCCTGTGACCTTATCCAATAAATTTACACTACAAATATAGTTATTTTATTCTAACTATCAAGTAAGTTCTTCTAATTTTTTCACTAATTGATTATAAATCTGCATGATTCTTGTATTGTTCTATCTACATCTATGCTATGAGAATAAACTGTTTCATTACCTGTCCATACATAAACATCCATAACATCTTCGTCCGTGTTACTTGTGACAGACTTTAACCACATGGACTCATCCCACTTCTCATCATGTGTGACATAAGTAAAACTACCCTCATTAATGTTATTTTGCCAAACACTACCTATAGAATGGAATCTATCACCAAGCATTCGATAGGTTTCTAAATCTGTACTACCAGAAGGCCATGTAAATCCGACACTAAAAAGATACTCTTGTACCTTTAACATATCTTTATCATTATTACCAATGTTCATAACCACCCAAGCTGTGTGAGGTTGTGGTTTATTAGGTTTAAGTGTTACATCCTCAATCCAACTAAAATCTTCAGATTCATATATATCACTACCTTCATTACCTCTTCTAAAAAGTTGGTTGTCTTTTCTTGGGTATTCGTCAGGTTTCCACCCTAACGGTCTAATACTATTAGGTATTGCTGAATTAATTAAATCATATCTATAGGTGACGTTCTCCATGTCGTTAACCCACAACTCAACCCAACCACCATGGTTATCAGTACCTCTATCCATAACAACAAAGGTCTCACCTGGTCTTAATGTAGATACACGTTCTATAACCTCATACTCGTTACCTAACTCTAGTTCTGTAGAACCTTGATTCATGTGGTCACCAATCCAATCTAGTTCAGTAGACTCATCCAACATATCAAAAACATCTTCTGTTGTGTCAACATGTGCACCAACAAACCATCTAACTAATTTTAAATCATCAATCATGTGTTGATTCATAGGTCTAGTGTCCCAACTAACTTCATCAACTAAATAATGTATCCATCCCTTTTGAAGTGTTTCATATACTCTATTAGCTTCCTCTTCCGTTGGTAAACTATTTGTCATTAATTTTTCATAAGTTAATTCTTCAGTGGGTGAGTACATTCCGTCTTCACCGTTGATATAAAACTGTTCATTAGAACTAACCCATAGAAAACGGTATTGTCCAAAACGGGTTTGTAGTTCTTCCTTTATGATTCTTCTTAAATCCATATACAAATAAATATGCACAAAAAAAGGTCACAGAACTTAATCTGAGACCTTCAAAAATAATCCTATTCACTATGACGAGTTATTTCTTAGTGGAGCGGGTGGGTGGATTCGATACCCCTTCTTCTAACTGGAATGTTAAACGCTTTAACTTAAGCTACACCCGCTTGTGTGAAGGGTGACGAATCACCCTTCGTGTATGTTTTCTTTGGAATCCTATTTTAATATGTACGACAACTAATTGTTTCCGTGATTATCCTAAACCCTTTCACAACTGTTTCGGTTGATTGTTTGATGATTCCCTTAACAACAATACAAACTTATAAATTTTATCCTTACGTGTCAAGATATTTATTAAAAAAAACTTTTTATGTCAGATAATAATGAAGATAACTACTACGAGGAGCTACAACGTTATGTAGACAAAGTTAAGGAACTTAAAGAATGGAAGAATCGGTCAACGGATGCAGAAACTATTGGTTATCTCAAACTAGAGATAGAAAAGTTATTATCCGAAATGAACGATATGGTTAGTAATAGAAATAGAAACTAACCTTTCTTACCTTTCTTAGGTTTCAAAACCATAGACATTTTCCTACCCTCCATTTTAGGCATGTTCTCAGGTACAGCATGTTCCTCAAGTTCTTGTGCGAAGTTTAGAAGTAACTTAGCTCCTAAGTCTTTGTGAACAATCATCCTACCTTTAAAGAATACGGTAGCTTTGACTTTATCACCATCCTCTAAGAATTCGATAGCCTTCTTTAACTTATGTTTGACATCGTTTTCACCTGTGTTTGGGGTAAACTTGAGTTCCTTCATCTTAACACGGTTCTCACGATTTCTTTTCTCTAACTCTTTCTCCTTTTTCTTCTGTTCATATAAAAACTTACCATAGTCTAATACTTTACAGATTGGTGGTCGTTGGTTAGGTGACACCTCTACCAAATCAAGACCCAATGATTGAGCTTTATCTAAGGCGTCTTTGGTTTTATAGATACCTGGTTCTAGTCCTTCGACTACACGTATCTCAGGTATTCTAATTTTTTCGTTTATTCTGTGTTTAGGACCCGTATCTCTACGTCCTCTCTTTTGGTTTCTTCTGTTGTTCAAGTGTTATAAGTTTTCGTCAATATAATTTTCTACGAATTCATTAAGTTTAGTATAAATATTTTTGTGTTCAAAATCAATAGGGTTACCTTCCTCATCATCGATTGTTGCGTCAAAAGTATAAACATCTAAGTCCTCGTGTACAATATCTGAATAAGGTGGATTCCAATAGTCGCCGGGGTCGTATACCTCCACAAACGAATAACTAATCTCCACATTAAATGTTAAATAAATACCCAAGTCTTCAAAATATAAACTTACGTAATCATCATCACAGTGATAACCATCCTCATCTTCCCTAAAATCTGATGGGCAAAAAGAAACCTCATAAACCTCAGCTTTACTAAGGTCTATAAGGTCTTCATTTACTTGACCGAATATCATTTTCTTAAGATTCGTTTTCACTATCATAGATTACTAATCTACGGCTTTTTTTTGTGAATACCAAACTTACTTCGATACCAAGCTCTTTCATGGAAATAATAGAGTACCATTTTACTTACTACCTCCACACCACCTATCGACAAACCAATGGTGGGGTCACCTGAAATGACCCACCCAATGATTATTGTGTCAAGGGTACCAACAATCCTCCATGTGATTGTTTTGGCAATATGCCTTTTCCTGTCTATGTCAGGTTTTGTCTTGATAATATTATCTAACAACATCTCTCTTCTCCTTTCTCTTTGGTAGGTTATCTAAACAGACCTCCATTAGTAATAGACATCCAGCCCCAATACCACCTAATACAAACCCTATTGGGAATAATATTCCGATTGGTATATATAGTAAGTAATTAAGCTTTTTCATAACCAAAGTTAAGCAACATAAACCTACCTTTCTTAGAAGAGAAATCCCATTTAATTTCAATAAATGTTACAATACCCAATCTAATGGTGAAGTTTATCTTATCATCCTGTTTATTTCTGGCTTTCCAACCATTAATGGACCCCATTTAATAAAAAGTTTGTTACATCTTCTTGGATGGACTCGTCAACCAACTCCTTCCAAGTGTTATCACCATTTTTGATTGAGTCTCTAACAGCTGTAGCTGAGATACGACCCAAATTCTCAGGTGGAATAAGTTCGTTTATTTCGTAACCCACACCTCTTCCGAAGTTTACTGATTCAATATCAGGGATTACCATTACTTCAACATCATCACCCTTTGATTCGTGATACTTTCTAATCATTCTCACTGTTTGTGATGTTGTAAAAGGGTTCCTATCATCAGGTTCAATGTCTCGAACCATAATCAATGCCGGAATTCCTTCATCTAATTTTTGTTGGACCAATGTTACGTGTCCATTATGATACGGTTGCCATCTACCAATGAATACCGCTCTCTTAACGTCTTTGTTTGTGGTGGGGTTACCACCATGATTTACTTTTTCCCAACTCATACTACTACCCTTTCGTGTATTTCGTTTACTGTGGTTTCCCAATCTTTAAAATGATATCCTCTGTCATCAATGTAGATTGCTGCAGCGAACTTATCATTAGAAACCTCTGTTATTAGGTGAGAGATTCCGTGTTCCTCTAACCAATCATAAATGACCTCCTTAGGTCTACTTGACATAATTTTAAGAATATATCCATCATTGTACAGAGTTTGAAGACCCTCTATAGCTCCTTCCATTGGACCGTCATAAGCATTTGTCCTACCTTGGAACCCCATTGAATATTTGTGGATTACACCATCAAAATCAATTGATACAGTTCTTTTCTTATCCAACGTGTCTACAACCCCATCAGTCATGAAATTGTTTTGTAGTAGATACTCACATATACCTTTAGCATTCATCTCAGGGTCATATTCTGTTGTATCAACAACCATCTCAGGGTCAAGAGGTGGTTCGTATGGTGAATCAATCCCCGTAAACATAGGAATTTCACCAGCTCTAGCTCTCTTGTAAAGTCCTTTAGGGTCTCTTTGTTCACATACCATCAATGGGGCATCAACAAACACCTCAATGAAATTATCTTCACCAATAATCTCTCTAGCCTTTTCTCTTTCTTCTCTGAAAGGTGATATGAAAGCTGTGATTGTGATAGTACCTGAATCAGACATTAGTTTAGCTACCTCAGCTATTCTCCTGATGTTCTCATTCCTATCCTCGTCTGTGAAACCTAAATCTTTGTTAAGTCCTGACCTAACATTATCTCCATCTAGGATGTATACATTTAAACCAAGAGAATGTAACTCTTTTTCCAATAAACCAGCGACTGTAGATTTACCTGAACCTGATAGACCCGTCAACCATATAACAGGTGACCTATGTCCATACAAACGATTCCTCTCAGCCACGGTTACTTCATACTCGTGTTTGACTATATTTGTACTCATTAAAACTAATTTACCTAACTTGTTAGTCCAACATGTATTTCTCACCTGCCCATCTACCGTCTAGTGTACATTCAGCAAACATCTTAACAATGTAGTTTCCGTTGTATTCAACTACTTTATCAAATGCTAACATCTTGTATTCAAACTCCATCATGTCACCACCAGGAGTAGTAAAACTCATGTTTGTGATGTTAACGAAATCTGAGACTTGTGGGTTCTTTTGAAGATGTTGAACCTCTCTCAATACGTATTTGTCTTGGTATTGATTGTTCGGGATATAGAACTCGATTAGTTTATTCTTACCATCGATATCCCTGATTAAAACATTATCAGAATACTCCTCAATTCTATGTCTTGGGAATACTCCTCTTCTTACTTTGATAGGTCTACTTGACTTACCTTCGGTTAATAAACCACCTTGAATCTCTCTGTTGTCTACAGTTACTTCAACAACATATGAATCGAATGGGTCACCTTTAGCGTTCTTGTTACGTTTAATTTCATCTTCTGAAAGTAACTCGAAATCACCATCTTTACCCCATCTAACTTTAAATTTCTCTGCCTCTTTCAATAAGAGATAGTGTTTAGCTCTGAACTCTTTTACAGCTTCAGTCAATTTACCCGCTTTCAAATCAGCCATTAACTGATTCCTATAATAAGGGTTAACTTGTGCGTCTCTATGATTGTCTAGTTCTTTACTAGTTTGATTAAGTGTGTCCTTTTCAACTTTTCCTGTGGCCAATGCAAAAGACACAATACCTTTCTTGACCCATTTTCCAACATTACTCATATTCTGTATGTTAAATTCCTCTGTTAGTATCCATTAGAGTCGTCTTTAATAATTCCATAGCTATCTTCTGATTCCACAACCTTGTAGCCTGTGGTGTTTTCTCCTCATCAGAGAACTTCAACAACCACTCACTATCAGACCTGTCAACAAAAGAAACTCTCTTCTTATTTAAAAGAACGTCCCTAACGTGGGTCAATATCTTATCGACTCTTTCGATATATTCCTCTTCCGAGAATCGTTTCTCAGACGTTTTTTGGTCCTCATAGTTGTCAGCAAACGATATACAGAACTCTACTATTGGGTTACGTTCGGGGGTCGCATCTTTCTGTAGGTCAGCCTTTTTTTCCTCGACTTCACCTAATATTTGGGCCATCATATTCTCGATATCAAAACTAACACCGACTCTACGATATAATCTCCTAATTGCTGGGAATGTTACGTTGTTTAAAACTTCATAGGTATCGTTAGGTATTCCCATAGCCTTTTTAGACAGTACTAGTCTAGCTGCGTCATCAAACAATAATGACAACTCTTCTTTTTCCCACATAGGTAAACCATAAAGGAAGCCCGTAGCCTCCCATCTCTGTATAACATCTAAAACACTATCACTCATTACTTATTAGATATTAAATTTTCTGTATTAATAAACTCTAAAGCGACATTTTGTTTTACCTGTACTTGGTCAGGATATGGATTCTGTGGTGCGTCAATAATATCTGACTGTGAGAATGGTACACCTTGAAGTGTTCTGTTCGCATCATTTACCACAACAACCTCGTACCCACGTCTAAGTAACCCTAGAACTGTAGGAGCAACGTTGATACCATAAACAATAAACTTAGGTCTTTGGTGAATAGGTACACCTAGATTGTGAAGGATTGATTCACCATAAGGGTTACCCTCAAACGGGTCCATAATCTTCTTGGTGAGTGCAATCTCTCTATTCTTGTGTACATCTTGTAAAGAAATACCACCAGGGTTAGCCCAATCAATGATTGTGAACTTCTCAGGTTGTGTTTCCTTAATAAACTTAGCTCCCTCTGTACCCATCATACAATGTTCAGGGAAGGTTTCAGTGAAGTCAGGCATCTCTGAAATGTGTTTAGCGTCCTCAGGGTACCAACCGGCTGTATTTACTACTTTGATTCTGTTTTGTTTGGCGAACTGTGTGATATCATTTAAATTGTTTATGATTACGTCCGCACTTGGGATTTTGTATTTACCCTCGAAGAAATCCTTTTGGGTATCTACATTGAAAAATATGTATTCGTGCATTATCCACTATAACTTGTAAATGCTCCCGAAGGAGTTATCGAGAAATCTAGATTTACATACTCTAAAGTTCTCCTTGGTTCGAATGCGTATCTCACACTTAAGTGAGTGGGGTCTCCTCCAACCGTGTCAACACCCATTAATCTCATGTTACCCTCAACACCATCAAGTGTTGTAGTGGTATCAATGTTAAGTTCATCTAAGGAACTAGTGATAGCCTCAAGTCCATCCATACCTGTGTAGATAACCCAATTAGCTTGTTGTTGTCTAGACTGATGTATCTGATTAGCAACCTCATTGATTCTCTCCATCAAATGACGATTCCAATCTAAAGGACCAAGGGTGGGTTTACCCGACTTAAAGTCGAGTATCTTTAACCCATTCTTCTTAATCATTTTATATTAGATATATACCACTTAGCTACGTTATTTTTTGGATTTTTATCATTTATTGTATTGACAATCCCCATTGCTTCGTTTTCGTCAGCAACTTCAAACGATAAGGTATTTCTAATAATTGACTTACCCTCACTTCTTTCTTTTCTTACTTTCTTAAGATGTACTGTTAACCTCTTCATGTTTCATTTCTTTTAAAAATTCTTCAAAACTCTTTTCGTACTCACTCACTGTTTGGTAAGCCTCAATAGCTGTTAACCAAAACTCAAAGTCAGCTTTGCTTGGGATTTGTTCTAACCCAAACCTATTGATAAAATCCCATTTATACTTTGATGGGAGTTTTACCGTTCCTGTACCATCCTCGGTACTAACTGTTAATTTGTATTTCATTACATTGTCCTTATTTTCGCCTGTGTAATAACATCGGCCATGTCTTTGAGTGTAGAATTATATTCTCTCCACATCACAGCTATAAGTGACTTAGCATCAATCAGTTGATATGGTGGTAATAGTTTTTGTTCTACCCCAGCTGTCATTTCCATGTTCATTGGGTCTTGGAAGAATAATCTTCCACCCATCCCTATCTGTTCAACTTCAACCAAAGAAATATCTTCATCACCTATTCCACCACCTTCATTAACTTGTTCACTAACTTCAGCGTAGAATACTGTCATGATTTCATCCGTTCTTCCCGGCGATGTGTAGAAATCCTTAACATGGACTAAACTATCAACTTTATATCCTGTCTCTTCCATGATTTCTCTCTTGATTGCTTGTTCAGGAGTTTCACCCTCATCAATCGAACCAGCTACAATCTCTACCATGACACCCTCAACAGCCGCTCTGAACTGTTCAACGAAGATATACTTCTCCTTTACAGTATCATAGATAAGTGCTGACGAACAATTACCTGTTCTTAAAACCTCTCTAGTTCTTTGAGAATCACCTTTCTCGACTGTTACCTTTTCAAGATTAACAAACCCTTCGTGGATTACTTCTCTATCAGTAACTTGGTATTCTGTTACAACGTTCTCTTCCATAGTTACCCAATTAATCCTCCGATGTCATTAACATCAGGTGTTTCACCATTCTGTTCTGATGCCGCAGCGATTGCTTTAGCCATTTCCTCACCCCACATCTCTTGGAGTTTCTTTTGGTAACGTCTCTTGTCGTGTTCCTTCATGAGTTTACGGTGAGCCGCCTTCTTCTTGTGTTTCTTTCTGTGTCTACTCTTTGGCATAATTAAAATTTATGTTTTAAAATGTTTATTTCCTGAGGTAAATCTAAGGTTTCTAGTACAGTTTTTAAAGCCTCCATCACGGATTCTTTAGAAACTTCTTTCAATACTTTAGTAGACCATTTACTACGTTTGTCTATTGGGAATGTTGTTGACCTAGAAATCCAACCCCTACCTCGTTCACTTTCATAATCTCTCTTGGCAATAGTTAGATAGGTACCATCTTCATATTCGATGGACCAAGTTTCTTCAGGACGTTCTTGTCCACGAATAATACTGTAAACCTGCCAATATTTCATGTTGAAATAATAGACAAATTACTTGTTACTGTAAATAGCTTGTGGGAGTCTTCTTCTAGAATAGTTTATCCATGTGTGGAATAACTTGTCAGCCTCTTCTTGGGTTAGATTCCCAAGTTTGATATCATTGTTAAGGTCATCTAACATGACAATATCAATAGGTTTCTTTTCTAATTTAGCACGACGATAGAATCCGTGTACTAGTGCGGCAACCTCTGAAGGTTCCATGTGGTGTTCGTAAGTAGAATCCATTTGTGCTGTTGGTTTATCACTATGTGGTTTACTTAACATCACCGCTTGAGTGTAATGTTCGATTTCGTGACGAACATCCTCGTTTATTTTATAAAATAGTTCTTCATATGATTGTGGCTCTTTGTCAATGTCTAGAGTAATTTCCAACACTAACTCATCGTTCTCATCAATATATGATTTAACGTAAAAGTCTTTGTATTCACCACCATAGTATAACCTTTCCATCCTAGCTACGTAGATTGCTGCCGTCAGGTCAATACCCGATTCATGTTGGTAACTCTCCTCACCGTTTAAATCGGATGGTAACTCTGCTTCAATAACATTGTCATTACCTTTTGTTTCTTTAACAATGTAGAAGATGTCATTAGCAATCTTCCTAGTGATAGAATCGTATCTACCCTCTAGTATTAATTTAGGTATGATTAACGAACCCATACTTCTTTACCGTTTTTAAGAATTGCTTCACTAGCTGATGTTATTGGTTCTTCAGTGTCCGCGTAAATAAAACTCTTATGTCCAGCTCTTGGGTTATACCTAACTAATCTCCACCCTTTAGTGTCGTACTCTCTACCACTACTAACGTGTTTACCTACAGCACCTGCGTGAACATTTTTAGCTTTACCTTCACCACCGAACTCTTTTGGTAGTACTTCTTTGTTACCTCTCTCACCAACAATAAACCTTACGTCTCTTAAGTGAATAGATGTGTCATAACCAATCACTTTACCACCTGTAGCACCACCTGCTTTCTTGATTGAAAAATATGGTGGAGCATTTAAGTTCCTATGAACATAAACATTATTAGAATATTCTCTATGACCTCTCATATCAAGGTCTCTACCTGTTCCACCCCATTCATTGTCTTCATCCAACGGGCCCAATGTTTTACCATCATAACCCCAATACTCCATATCTTCTTTAAGTATTGATTCGACCATTCTGTTCATTGGGACTACTGATACAGTGTCTAGGTTTTTACACCAAATTTTAACACAGTTATATTTATCACAATTAACCGATTTATCTTTCTTCTTGAATAGGTTTAATACTTTGTCTTTAAGTGATGGTTTGGTCTTACGGTCAGAATAACCTTGTTCACCCCAACTTTCATCAAAAGCTAATTCAACATATCCTGTACTAGCGACACCATTATTCTCATCCATACCCATGTAAGTATCGTAGTCATCTACGTCTGAATATGATTGTTTTCTAGCTGTAGTATAGTTCTGTGATTTTCTAACAACACCTACCGCATCATCAAAATTATACTGTCTACCATCTCTAAACGAACCGTCAACCTTAACTACATCACCCTTTCTTAGTTTGGTGAGTTGTCCGCAAGATATGTTGGCTCTAATATCGTTAATCCAACCAAAGTCATTCTCTCTAATAAAAGATTCACCTCTTAGTTGTTTCCTAATTTTATCTCTTAAAGCATCTTTAGCCTTTTGATTTCTCTCCTTGGCTTTACCCATAATACCTTCCTTACCATACATACCTAAGTCCTTATTACGTTTAAGGGATTGTGCCGCCTCAGAACCTTTTGGTTGTGGTCCGTGTAATAGTAACGCGAAACTCTCATCAGAACCCCAAGCAATACTATCATCTACATCAATACGTAGTCCCAACTCTCTAGCCTCCTCAACATCGTGAACCATCTTAGAGTATCTAAGGTCATTGTCATATATTGTCTGTTCGTTCTCCTCGTCCATTGAGGCAATCAACTTAAAGTTTCTAGGTATTTGTCCCTTTCTACTAATCCAAAAAGGTAGGGATGTTGTATACGCATAAAATAAAGTGTTAGGTAATCTCCTAGCCACTTCTAACCACGCGTCAAAGTATTCTTGACTATAGAAATCACCTGCTTCGTGAATTCTTAAGATGTCTGTGTTATCTAATTTATGATATCTCATTGAGTTAACAATGAGTGTGGCTTTCTTATCAACACCTTTGTGTTTATTTAATAAACTTAGATTACTGAAAGCCTGAATGTTAGCCCCTGGATATTGACCCTGTGCTCTTGCTGCGTAACACATGTGTTTCGCTTTGGGTCCTGGCTTAATATTTTTCTCCCATGAAGAAGGTTTATTGAATTTACCGCCCTTGACAGGTCCTTCCCATTTTGCTGGAAAGTTTTTACATACTGTAGCGAATGGGCAACTATATCCTGATGGTAGATTGAAATAAGGCCATTCTAGTTTTGAGTTACTCTTGGAGAACCCTAGTACACAATCCTCTTCTAGGTCGATACCAAGTTCTTCAGGGTCATCACTTTCTTGACCAATATGTCCGAATGGGTCGAAGTCCTCATCTTCAAAGATGTTGTAGACCTCTTCCTTTAATATCTTCTTGATTAAATCTTTCACTTCTTCATCTTAACCTTACGTTCGATACCTTCATTGTCGAAGTACGTTATTCTCTCTATACTAGGGTGTGCAGGAAACTCTCCATCACTTTGCATATCTGATTCCCACTCATATCTCATACTTTCAGCCTCATCTTTAGACATACCAGCTTTTACAAAACATCTTTTAAGTTCCCCCCAACCATCAATATATTCATCACTATATCTATAAGCGTTAATAGCTTTGATTAATAATAAGAATCTCTCTCTTTGTTTTGGTTTATCCATATTGAAACTAAACTTATCGTTGGTATACCCATCAGCGTCACCATGCATCCATTCAACTTTCATTTTGATGGTATTCTTTGGTGTGTCCTTTGGTGGTATTCTCTCACCTATTTCGAATGGTAAATCATCCGTACCACTTATCCAATCAAAGTCAGACTCTTTTAATATTTTCTTGATGGTATCTCTCATTATCTAACTCTTTGGAACATTCCGTCTAATATTTGGTATATCATATCGATAACCTCATAACTATCTTTACCTTTCTGTGAGTATTTCTCAACAAGTGGTTCAACACAACTAAATAAATCTTTCTCTAGGTCAGACCAAACGTCACCTCCACCAAGAACTTCATCCCAATCGAAATCGGACATTCTTTCTTGTATAATCTTTTCTTCAATCATCCTTTGGATGTCTGATTCGTTTAATATGACCTTCTTTTTCATTACTTGTTGTTCTTTTTGTATAACACACCCCATCTTAGAATGTGTAATCCGTACCAAACTGGTACAATAATACCCGTAGCGTACCAAGTCTCTACAGGGTCAATTGCTAGTAACGTAACTAACGTTGCTAATGTAAATGATGTGACACCTATTAAGTCCCACTTACTGTGCTTCCACAACCATTTTAATGGTTTCATCTTCTCTTCCTTCATCATCTTCTCTTTGTAAGTTGTTATTTAATCTACATCCATATCGTTTAAATCGTCGAACACGTCTTCAGCAAAATCAGGGTCCATTAAATCTGCTGATATGTTTCTAAAATCTTCATCCTCTTCATTCTTTTCCCATATGTTATAAACATATTTGAATAGTTTCTTAATTGCCCATCTACTAGCTAGTAGGTCTCTGTTGTTAACCTCCATACGATATGAGTTTCGTAAAGCACCAATGTGGTAAGTACTAGCAACCTCTATAATATTCCTACCTCTAGCACCATCTAAAGAAAATCTCAGGTAACCACCAGAATCATACCTCCAATTAGTGAACGTAACATCCTGTGGGAACTCTTCTTTTACCCTATCCAAGATACCTAGAACAAGTTTATCTTCAGGTGTTTTCTTTAACCAACCCTCGTTTACAGATTCGTTACTGCTTTTTTTTTTGAGGCGGTGGACAAAAGTTAATCAACTTGATGTTGGTAAAATCACCCTTATCTAGTTCATTAAGTTCTTCTTCCTCAACAAGGTCAAACATGTCTGTAATTAGTTTCTCAACGATACCACAAATTCTTTCTCTAGTCATACCTTTAAGTACTTTAGCTTGTGGTCCCATTGCTTCAACATCACCCTCTTTGTTAACGATAACTAATCTTTTGTCACCTCTAACATCAGCGATAGCTGGCATAAGGTCTTCACGTCTATGAGTTGCTGTAGCTAACTCATTAACATCACCCTCGTTAAGAATTTTGTTTACTAATCTTTCGATATCCGATTCAGTAAGTTTGATTACTTTCTTTTTCATTATATTTTGTTTTTATCTTCTATTAGTGTTTGGTCTAGAGTTTTTGAAGTACTCCATCGCCTTTTCTAAAACACCATTAAACGGTACTTTGTACTCATCTAAAAATGGTTTAAAAAATATGAGACCCATTTTAGCGTCCTCTGCTGCCATACCAATACTACAATAATCAACAGCTGAATCTATGTTATTTATTCTATCATCTACTGATAAACTATCGTCAGCCGCTTTTTTACCATATTTTGACGCTTCCACAGCGTCATATTCAAGGTAATGTATCGCTGAACCAATTTCATCGAGCCAATGATAAAAACCATTTTCATTCCATTTACCCATATATTGGTAGTTGGGGTCTTTGATTCTATCATATATGAAAGATATTATAGCATCGTCAGGGTTAGAATCACTAATCCATTCGAATTCCTCTCTTAATATTCTTTTAATAACGTGTCTCACGTTATATAAATATTACTCAGGTCGCTTAAATTTGATGACATTCCATACTAAATAAGAGAATGTTACTATCACATTGACAAATGGTATGTAGAAGAATGTTCTGAGGTCCTTATATCTAGACTCACTATGTTCCCAATCCAACTCCATCCCTTTCTTCATGAAGATGTGACTGAGTGGGTAACACAGGACAAATGATATTAATATGTAGATAAGATAATCCATTATTTACTTAAGTATGTTTATCTAATATTTATTGATATATGAAAAACATATCCAAAATAAAACTAAACCAACTGATGGAAAATCTGTACCTTGAGAGTGCAGTTAATAGAATCTATGAAGAATCGGCTGATTTCGATTGGTTTAATGATGTACCTGATAATCCATTAAAGTTTATTGAACCTGATGTAACGTTAGATAATGTTGAACGTGATGAAGATGGTTGGCCTTTAGAATATGGTAATGGTCAGGGAGAGATTTGGGTAGACGTTTCCAAATATTCACAAGAGGAGAAGGAAAAAATATTAAGTAATATTAATAAATCATTAGGTGGTTTAATTTTCGACAACGCTAGTTCTTGGTGTTCACGTAGAGATGTAATAGGTTATTTAATACATTGTGGTCACGAGGAAAATCATTTTTTCGCACAAGAAAACCACGTATGTTGTATGAACCAAACTCATGATGAATTCGTTGAGGAAGAAAAAAGTAATAGTGAATTTTATTATGGGCATAAAGGTGTTCAAGATAGACCACAAATAGATGGTGGTATATTTTTAAATCACTTAAACGAATCTGAGGAAGAAAAGAAAGAGGGTACACTAAAGGATATACTAACCGATTTAAAGATTGCTCCTAAATTCTTATTCACATTCGGTACAGGTATTGGTGGTTTCTTAGGTCCCGTAACAAAATTATTAGAGGGTTCAGGTGTTCACCTATCCCAAGTAGATATTGGTTTGTTAATTATTACGGCAATAGCTTTCATTATACAAGACACTGACTTCAAAAAATTAAAAGAGGAACTTACTAGAAGAGGTATTGGTAAACACTTAAAGAGTGTGACTGATTTCATCAAAGGTACACAGAATGTTATTAATTCGGTACTTAAGAATGTTACAGGAGCCACTTACGGTTTAGCAGATATTCTAGGATTCACATTCATCATGGTTCCTGTCACAAATATTTTAACACAATTGATTGGTGAGTACGGTATCACGGCCAACTCCATAGGTCAGTTATTCACAGGACTTGCTGCTGGAGCAGCGACATATGGTGTTAAGAGTGTAATCAAAAGACTTAGAAATAAATTATAATGGCCACATAGGGTCATCATCCCAAGGTCTCGGTTCCAATAATTTTTGGTAGTTTGCTTCAGAAAAAGAGAACCTCCTTCTGATTCTATATGAAATCATACTATCACTAAATTCTTTGTGATAGATTCTTTTCCCATTAAAATAGGTTTCACTGGTCATGGTCCATGTACCAGGTTGTTTATGAAGTGGATACCATTTACGACTCCACTGATATGTGTAAGGACCGAATTGGTATTTAAGCCCGTCAGGTACTTTGGTTCTGTTGTAGTACCAATCACCACCTAACAAGGCTCTATACCACTTATACTTTCTTAGTGACCACATCTCTAACAAATGACCTTACTTGTCCATCAATGAATACTTCAAAGATTGGTACGTTCTTACCATAATATTTGTTAATCGCGTTTTGGTCCGTCATTGGCACCTGTTCAAAGGGTAACTCATACATGTCAGCTATCTTTGCTGTCACAGGTGGATTATAAGAAGTGATTACCACTTCCTCACCAATTTTAAAATTATCTATTCTTGTTCTGTTGCTCATGTGTGTCGTATAATATTCTTGACATCCTCAAGTCTGTTATTGTTCCACCGATTGGTACGGTTTCACCATCATATCTTATTTCACAATATAATGACGGAATCAAAGGAATGTCAACCTTACTCTCGATTTCTTTCTTAACGATATTAAGTAGATTAACATCGAAATCATCAGCTGTTATGAACATAGTATCACAAACGATACCTTCTTGGTGTTGGATAGATGTTAGGACTATTCTATCTGTCTTAGGGTATCCTACTGTTTCGAATACTCCCATGTCATTGTGGTCAACGATACCGATTGGTAATTCCATTACGATTTCGTTGTCTACCTCCACAATTATATCACCATTTATTAGTCCGATATGGTGAAATTGTTCCTCTATATTTTTGTATTCTTTTTTTACTTTGGCTTTGTATAAATTTTTTGACCAAACATTATCAAGTGAGTGTGAACTCTCTACTTTGTTGTAATCCTTTTTGGATATTAGACCACGAGCAACTTCGCAGCCATAACCTTTCATAGTTATTCTTACAATTTTCATAGTTCAACTTTTTTAATTGATTTTTTAAAGGGGATTGTATGTGAAAAAAAATTGTCTTCACTGTGTAGTAAACTTTTTAAATAAATATCGTCTTTATAGTGCATCTTCAAAAAAAATGTTGTATATTAGTAGAAATAATTAAAACCGTTATGTATATGAAAAATCTTATTTTATTGTCCATTTTATCTCTTTTTATGGTATTTACATCTTGTAAAAAAGAGGAAATCTTAAAACCTAATAACACTGTGACTAATGTTCAGGAAGATGCTGAACTAATCGGTATTAATTGGGTATTAACCGATGGTAGATTTTATACCGAAAACATGGACAATGGTCAGAAAATGTATTACGACCACTTTGATTTTTCACAAACAACTAGTGTTCTAGACCCAATCAGTGGAGCTGATGTACCATTTGACACAATCGTTAAAGATTATACTGTTTGGAACTTTGGTAATAGTGTGTTCACATTGAATGGAACAAACTCTTACCCATACTCAGGTACAGAGTTGACGCCTTCTGTTAATGGATTAGAAAACGGTAGTTCTAGACCAATGGAGGTATTGGAATTGACCGACACTAAGTTGACCGTTAAAGTACACGAAGGTTATGGTTCTGATGGAACAAACAACTATCACTATTTTAGTACATTGACATTCGTTAAACAAGGTGAGTCTTGTACTAACTGTCAACCAGCAGTGATGTACGGATATACATACGGAGGAACAATCTCACCAACACCTACAGCAACGACTGATTTAAATGGTACTGAGTGGGTTGTAACAAAATATTACGATGGATTCTCTAACAACTATCCTAACGACACATTAACATTCTATCCAACATACTACGTTATCAACGGAGGTACCCCTAGAACATACACATTGTCTAGTATCTTTGGTAACAACATGTCAGAATTGACTTTGTATGGATTCACCACTCTTGGAGGGGATTTCAGTGGGATGGTACCAAGTGACTTCATCACAGCGGCACAAGTAAACTCAGCTAACTTTGAGGACATCTTCGATACTAACAATGATAAGTTGGTGTGGATGACAAGAATAAACTAAAGTTTCATATATACAACAAAAAAAAAGAGAGGATGATTAAATTTCGTCCTCTCTTCTTTTTTTCTGTCGGTAAATTGCCTTACCAATCTCTTCTCTACGTTTCTCGGAATCTTTCTTATATTCCTTTCTTTTATTAACCTCCCTCATCTGTCGGGTCTTAATAACTTTACTCTTATACTTCTTAAGAGCTCTCTCAATATTTTTTCCTTTTACTATTACTTTTAACATATTTTAATTGTGTTGTGGAACATTCTTATGTATATCATAGAAAGAGAACTCGTGACTCGTACTCCTATCTAAGGCTGAGTGTTCATCGGATAACCTTTGTCTCTCCTCACCCAATGTTCTGATAGCGTCACCAAGTTTACTCAACTTATCTCTTAAATCATCAATCTTTTCCTGTGGTATGTTAAGATTAATATCTACATCAATCAAGTCTTCAACATCGTGTAGACTATAATCGGATTGTAAATTGTCAATCATTGCTTGACTAGATTGTGTTATATGGTAAAGTGTATTATCTATTTGGTCACGTAAGTCTATATAATAATCACGTTTTCTATCAAGTAAACGGATTTTCTCTATTAGTGCCGTTTTCTTCTCTTCAATACCTTCATTACCACTATGAACCTTATCCCAAAAGTCACCTAATAACTTCTTGGTATACTCTTCCATAGCGTTTTTAAGTTTTGTGTACGCTTCAGTACCTCTAGCTTTCTGTCCTCTACCTGGACCACCCAAGTATTTCAGGATAGTTGATTCAGCAACGTTCTTATCTTGAACATTCCAATGGTCTAGAGTAACCCTACCTTGGTCAGCCGCACTTACGAAATCTTCTCTACTTTGACTTCTTGCTGCCTGTACAAATTGACCTGTGTCATGCATGATACCATACCTATCGAATCTTGGTTGATAGTGGAGTGCTACTTTATAATAGTCAGGGGTTCTCATTGAACGAGTTGGTTCCAATCTCCTCTTATCCATTAAGAAGAATAGTGGACCGTTTGTGGAATATCTCTCGAAATAACCTGTATAACCTCTCATGGTAACACACCAACGTGTTCTAGAACCGTACTTACATGATGCCTCATGAGTCTTTGGGTGAATTAGGATAAAGTCCTCATCCTCATATACTTTCTCACCACCTTGGTCTTTTAATTCCTTTCTAGATAATTTTGTTTTAGCTAACTCTGTAGCATCATCCAATTGTTTATCTGTCTTGTATTGGTTAATATCTTTTAAATCGTATTTGTGTGTATTGTTGTGGAAGTGTGTGATGTTCTCAATCAACTTATCTACATCAACCTTCCAACTACCTCTATAACGTCTTAAATACCAATCATCATCACCGTATTGGTCAGCAAGTTCTTTCTCAGTGTAAAGAGCCTGTTTAGCTAACCAAGCCAAATATTTGTTGTTACCTGATGGGTCTCTTTCAGATAACCATTGAACCGAATTATGGGCGTCTTGGTGATATTTTGCCTTAACATCCTCAAGTCTACCTTCATTAAGTAGACCACCCAAATTCTTACTGATTATTTCTGATAATTTAAATTCCATATCTATAAATATGAAAAAATCGGGGAATGTTCCCCGATTCTTTTAACCTAATATTTCCTCAACAGGAACGGTCCTACTAACAGGGGATTGTGTTCTATCCCCCCATTCAGGATATTCCCTTATGGTGACGATGTCTTTACCTTCTTGTCTAGCCTTTTCAGCCCTTTCTATCTTCTCCTTTTCGATTTGTTTATCGTAAACTTCTTTTCTGATTTTCTCCTCTAATATATGTCTATTATAGAGAATATCTTTTAGTAGTATATCTTTATGGTGTTCATCTAAGTACTCCACAAGTTTAGTAACAACTTCTTGGTTCTCATCAGTTGGTGTTTGATTACCTTTCTTTTCAGGATATCTACCATAGTGTTGTCTCTTGGTGTAAGATGTCGTCTCAAGTTTATTGTCGTAGTTCTTCAATTCTCTGATATCAGAACGTGATGCGAACTCCTCCCATTCAGCCGGAATCTCTCTAGCTTTTGCTGAATCGAATTTCGGCCAAATACTACCACCGAACCCAATTTCTACAGTGGACCCAATACCGTTACGTTCGATATGGAATATTCTAGACCTACCATCCTTAATTGAGTTTCCATATCCACCCACACAGTGACCCATTTTAGTGCCTTCACTTCTTAGGTCTTTAACTGTAATCAATTCAGTAACACACTCTAATAATTCAAAACCTTCTAAACTTAATGGTTCTACTAGTGGTTCAGATAACTCCTTCTCCACGTTATCCATGTACTCGTTAATCCATTCTGCTGGGTTATCTGATGATATCAATTCCTCTCTCTTATCATAATTAAGGTTCTCCAACTCACCGATAATCCACTCACCTCTCTTATTAGCGATGGTTTTAATCATCTTCATTGCTTTGTACTGACTCTGTAGATTGTTCCCTATTGCCTTAACGGAACGTGAGTCATAATGTCGAGAGTTATCAAATAACCACCTCAACCCTCGGTGTTCTTCCATGAACTTATCAACGAAATCAATATGTTTTATATGGAAGTCACAATCATAATAATCTTTATGTGCTATCAGGTTAAACCATAACCAATGATTGATTCTATGTACTGTCTTGTGGTTTATTACACCGAACGATGTGATACCATGTGCTTTGTATTTGTGGTAACTACCCATCTCATTAGTCAACAACACCTCTTCAACAAGTTCATCAGACTTAACTCTCCAAGAACCTTTCTCCTCAGGGTTGTATTTTCTAATACCATTTTTGTATAGGTAATCCATGATGACACCAATTTTCTTTTTCTTGGTTTTAGCTACATTGTCCTCATTCATCCTCCAATAGTTAATCAAACTAAGTGGGTGGTTTAGGTGATACTTTAAATCATAACTTCTTAGTTTAGGTGCAAACAACCAAAGTTCCTTACCTTCTACGTAGAACCCACGACCAATACCATCAGACATTAATGAAGGCATCAATCTATCCATACTCCTCATACCCTCGTATTTGAAACCTCTGTCGTCATATCCAGCAGGTCTTTCAGGTTTTTCGACTTTAACAATCTCGAAAAACATGTCAATATCATCTTTATGTTCTAGGTATTTCTGATAAGTTTCTGAACCGAAACGGTTTGATATCTTGTCGGTACAAAAGGTAGCGTATTGTAATAGTTTCAACTCATTGTTAATATCACAATAAGCCTGCATATCTTTCATCTTCTTAATAAGTCTGATTGATGTTTGGATTGGACTAACAGGTATTGTGACTTTCATCTGTCTAGTCTCAATAAACTCTAGGAAGTCCTCTGTGTAGACCAACTTCTCTTTTTTAATATCAATCCCTATTTGACAAGAATTAATGTCAAACCCTTTTAGGATGACTAATTGTTTAGCATCTCTAGCCTTTTCTTTATCCTTGATGTGTCGACTCAGTCCGGCATGTACTTCTACATAATTTGCCATTCCTTGTCTAAAATGTGATTTCATTAAACAGAAGTCACCATTGGGTTGGACCCATTTGTTACCGTACCAATCACCATCAACGGTTAATTCTGATTCGAAGGCTTGCCTAAACTCCTCCATATCAGAAGATTTCGAACTAACCCATGTACAAGATGGTTGGGTTGAATCATGTTTGGCAGAAGCATCAATATTCGGTATGTAATTAATTTCTCTATTATACGGGTAAAAGATATCAACGTCTCTAATAACAGGTTTAACACTGTATAACATATAATTAATAATGTTAGCCACAGCACCACCCGCGATGAAACCATCAATATTTACTTCACCTGTCCACGGTTTATCCTCACCTTCAGATTTAATCTTAGAGGCAACATCTTTTATGGAAAGACCTGACTCTCTTGCCAGGATTCCCATAACATGTCCGTATGTACTTTTATCTTCTAAAAATTTTCTGAAGTCCATATATTAGAGATTGTAAGTTTCACAATACTCCTTACCCAAAAGTTCTTTACATTTAGCTTCAGCTTCACTAATACTTTTGAAACCTCCTTCTAACTGTTTTTTAGCGTGGTAGATAACTAACTCAGTACCACTTACAGGGTCTTTGGAGAATTTACCTCTAGACTTACCCCTAGTGTGACTATCCTTAGCCCTGATATCTAAATGTCCGACTTTCTTGATGTATCTTCCTTTTTGATTTTTTCTACCCATTTTATTTTTAGTTTTTAAGTTTATATTCGACTAGACAAATGTAATAACAATATTTATTTTTATCAAACACAAAATTATACGAAATGAAAAATTTATTATCAGTCTTATTATTGACACTAAGTTTAGTGTCTTTCGGTCAATACCCAATCAATGAGGAATTCGACCCTGGAACCACTTGGACCTTCACAAATGGTGCGGGTATACAAAACTATGGTGGAGCCGAAAACTACGGTACAACTAATATCGGTTTAACACCATACCCAAACTCAGCAACAGTCACAATAACTAGCCCTGTACACGATTTAACTGATTGTGTTAGTGGTTTGTCTATTAGTTTCTATTTGTCGGGTATAATCGAAAATGGTTATGACTTTATGTATTTCGAATATTTTAATGGTGGAACATGGACTACAGTACAAACTTTTACAGGTGTTCAAAACGCTTTGTTTACTTATACCATAATACCTAATACAGCCACACAATTTAGATTCAGATTAGTGACAAATGCTACGGTGAACACTTATACTACATTTCCACCCCCACAAACCAACGTTTATTACTACGACATTACATACTTTAATATAGACTGTATGACCGTGTTACCTATAGAATTGGTTTATTTTGATGGGTTTGTTTCAGAAGATAAAAGTGTATTACTTTGGACCACATTCTCTGAGTTGAATAATGATTATTTTACTATTGAACGTAGTCAAGATGGTTACGATTGGGAAGTTATTGGTACTGTTGACGGGGCCGGAAACTCTAGTTCTGTGATAGATTATAGATTCTTCGATAACCACCCACATGATGGTGTTAACTATTATAAATTAAAACAAACTGATTACGATGGTAGATTTGAATACTTTGATATTATATCTGTTAAACATGAAGAACCTAAACCAAAAGAGTTGGTGAAGATTGTTAACATGATTGGTCAAACAGTTGATGAGACCTATGATGGTGTTAAGGTGTACGTCTATAGTGATGGTACCACCGAAAGGAAAATGGTTATAAAATAAGGAAAGGGGTTTTAAACCCCTTTTTTGTTGCCCACCATTTTGATACACTCAGGACCAAAACCTGATTTAACTGAGTCAGGAGTGGTTAATTTTCTACCACATCTCCCACATTTACCTTCGTGGAAAACTTTAACTGTAGTATATGGTTTTTGATTGTGAATGAATTTGTTCAAGAACCAAGTGATAGTCTTAGCTGACATGGCGTCAGGTGTGATTCTTGACTTGACACTTCTCTTATACCCTTTGTTCGGGAAGTAAGTACCAATGTATGTGAATGAATTGTAGTTACTAGAACCTGTCATCACAGATACGAAGAAGATTTCCTCCTCCTTGTGTTTCTTTATCTTGAAAGTGAATCTGTTCTTAGTATCACTATTCAACACAGTGAACGTAGCGTTCCCAGCAAAGATGAAGTCTCTTAATTGTTTCCCCCTGATTTCAGCTTCAGGAGTGAATTCAAATGTAGGTATCGAAGGTTTAGTAATTTTAAAATCCATATTGTAAAGTTTTTAGTGGTTCAACAACAATACAAATATAAGGACTAGAAAGTTTATGGCAAGGGAAAAGCGGGAGAAAAATCCCCCACTTAACCATTATTTTAGTAGTTCAACTTAGCTCTTCTTGTGTCAACAGCTTCTAGAACACTGTTAAACATTGCTTCGATTTCGTCATCAGATAGACCGTTTCTAGAGAATTCTCTCTTGGTAGTGTTGATTCTATTGATAGCGTCGTTCAAAGCCTTCTTCTTCAACTTAGCGTTGATGTATTCGTTAAAGTCTGCCTTGATAGCGTTAGTGACTACGTCAAAAGTACTACCGTAAACATTCTTTATATTACCAATTCTAAGACCGTTGTCTTCATTGTTGAAGAAACTCAAGTTAGCAACGTTTGGGTTTCTACCTGCGTTGTCACCAACAACAACCCCAAACTTTCTGTCAATACCCTTATCTATGATGTAGTACAAAACCCCACTCTTGGTGTAGTTTTCGTAGTACCTCTTTTGTGTAGTACACCATCTTGTACCACTACCGTACAATCTAGCAGATTCTGCTGTCAATGGAACAACTATCTTGAACCTTTCGTTATCCAAAACAGTTCTAACAGAGTTCTTTATTTCTTTTCTAGATGGAACAGAGATTTCGTTTACCTTGTTCAAGAACTCGGTTACAGTCTTGAACTTGTTTATATCTCTGAAATCAGCTGGAACCTTGCCTTTCAAGTTTTTTTCGAACCATGCCAAAGCTCTCTTAACATCTTCTTCCTTAGTAGCTGGGAAGTCACCTGCTACCTTGTACTTAGCCAATCTGTTTGGTCTAACGTACCTAACCTTGAACAACCACTCAACGTACTTCTTGTTAGCAGTTGGGTCCATTCTGTTCATCAAATTAGCAGACCTTTCGGTAGTACCGTACTTTTCTCTTAATTCTCTTAACTTTCTAGACATGATTATTCTTTTATTTTTTCTCTTTTTCTTGTTGTTGTAATAAATCTGTAGTGAGACACCTTTTCAACACAGTTCACCCAAATGGCTCTTGCGTGGAAAGTTGTTTCCTCTACATGAATCAGAACTTCAAATTCGTTCCATGAATTAGATAACTCTTCTACTTCGATTTTGAAGTACCCTTGTTTAGGTTCGATACTGTTACACATAGAATCAATCATTTTATTGAATCTATTGTCGAAAGCCTCTTTAACCTCATTCAACCAAGTGATTCTGTGGAGTTCAAGTAGGTTCATAATGTTACGAGACTGTTCAACTTGTCTCAATTTACTACTTAAATCTCTAGGTCCACTAATTTTTTGGTCCAAAGCCAGCTCTTTGGCGTCTTTCATTTCCTGTCTTGTCTTACGACGAAACTTTGGGTCTCTCACGTAAGGGTCGACATGAACATCAAGACCTAACTCTCTGAAAGTCTTACCTTCCAAAGCCTCGAAAGCCTCCTCTTTACTAGAGTACGTACCCCAATGAGACTCCAATAAAGTCTTGTGAGGGTATATCTTCGAGTTTACATATGATTTATAGTTGTGATTTCGAAATGGATTAAACAGAACTGTTAATCTGTTTGTTAATGCTTCTCTAAACTGTCTATTCCTTTTCTCTTGTGCTTTTGTCATATGTGTTATCTAATTTTGTTTAGACAAATATACACAAAAGGAATTAATAAACAAAAAAAAATGTGATTAAATTGTACCAGCGTAAGCTTCAGTGATAAAAGGGAATTTGGATTTTAATATTCCATATAGTTTTGGGTCGAACTCTTCTAGTTTTCTAACAGCAGGAAATTCATTTAAATAATCATCTATTGATGTCCAACCTATATCTTGACTACTTATGTATTTACCTAACTCTTCTATGTTTTCGTGAACCAAATATTCTAGATTACCACCTGTTAAGATTTCAAAAATTTGTGGACCATCGGTAAAGAAAGTGAAAAACATACCTTCACCTTCAGAATATTTTCTCAAATAATCACCCACTGTTGATTGCATTGGTGTATTTAATACATCACTCTCTGATGGTGCGTCATGCCCCTCAGACCTAATCCAATCCATCTCATCAGTTTCTTCTCTTATGATTTTTTTGATGTCCATATACACATAAATACTTTCAAGGCATAAAAAAACCCTCCGAAGAGGGTTTGGGGCCGATTGGATTATAATATCTTTTTCGGTTTGTCCACCACCTTGTTTTATACCACCAAGGGTACTGAGAACATCAACAAACAAGGAAACTGTTTTTAATTTATTATTTCTTTTTTAATATGTGAAGACAATATCTCACAAAATTCTAACATCTCTTCATGTGACATCTCACCTTTAGCGTGATTACAAACAACACTTATAAATTGTATATTATCTTTCACATAACCTTTACTACTATCTATCCTATCTAATGAGGCTGTGTACATTAGATTTTCATTTTTTCTTTGTATTGGGTGGGTTAGTTTAACACCGCTATAAACACATCTACCCCCTTGTTTTTCCCATTGTTGTAGTAGGTCTTCTAAAGTTACATCAAAATCTTTACTTCTTTGCCTAACCCTCCTCATGTGTTCTCTGAGACCAGTATACTTATCTCTACGATTATTACTTATTAAATATTTCGTGTTTTCTTTGTTATAGTCTCTTAGGTGTTGGTTTGAACATTTTCCAGAACAACTTCGACTACAATATAATTTACGACCTAATTTAATACTTCTATTATACTCATTTTTAGGTTTATCAAATTCGATACCACAATCAGGGTTTTCACATATTACTTTAACTTTTTTCATATTAATAAATATGTAAGTATCCACAAAAAAACTGTAAGTATACATAAAAAAAAAGACCCACACTTAGTGTAGGTCTTAATAGTGGAGGTGAGGGGAGTCGCTTTACTCCTTTAGTTTCCTAAGGTATGGACTATATCATCATCCCATAGGGAGTCGGACGCTCAAGCTGGTTATTAAGAGGACTTTACCTCTCCAGTAGTCTCTGCACCTTCCCCAAGTGTACTTGAGGCTTGGCTCAGGATTGCCATTTTAAAGGGTTCCCTGAATTCATCCGATGTTTAATCTAAGGTTACCATTAGATGGGTCCGATTTGAACCCCCGTCTTGCTCTATGTTAG
>Ga0180438_10002909_pt1 | contig 26878 bp, 25 predicted proteins | sample SS_ome_12_FD_132455 | JGI IMG/M metagenome (GOLD analysis project Ga0180438, IMG submission 132455) | Hypersaline lake sediment archaeal communities from the Salton Sea, California, USA - SS_3_D_2 metaG | ecosystem: Environmental > Aquatic > Non-marine Saline and Alkaline > Hypersaline >... | reverse complement strand
TAATCAGGGTGTCGGGAGTTCGAGTCTCCCACGGCTCAAAATGAATACAAACTTTAATGATAAGGAAGCCTATAAAGTCTCTGATTTCCTGCATTTAATCGTTAAAGAGATGGTTTTAGAGTCTCTGATTACCAAGACTATAGCTGAAGCCTTAACAGAATTTCTGTTAGACTTGAAGATAGAAAATAAGTCGAAGCGAACGATTGTTTTTTATCGTGAGAGGCTAGAACCATTTGTCAAATTCATTGGTACTGATACCAAGTTACTGAATATTACCCCCCAGGATATGAAGCAATATTTCAGCATCCAAGACCAGCAATATATTTATGCCTATCATGCTAAATATAGATCACTCAGGGCTTTCCTTAATTGGTCTATCAAGCAGAACTATTTGGTGAAAACTCCATTGACTATCAGTGCTCCAAAGCTGCCTATTAAATCTATGCCAGTATTCACAGATGAGGATGTCCTTGCTATGATTAAGGCCTGCAACGATAATAACGGCTGCCGCGATAAAGCCATTATTCTCACACTATACGATACCGGCATGAGGCTGGGAGAATTACTAGGCATTAAACTCAGTGATATAGAAATAGACGGACGGCATATAATCGTGTTAGGCAAAGGTAACAAAAAGAGGACTTTGCAGGTAAGTGCCAAAACATTAAAAGCCATCTGGCAGTATCTTAAAATTCGGGGGAATCCTAATGATATACTCTGGCTAAGTGAGGAGAGAAGACCATTAACAGAATCGGGCTTAAAGCAGATTATTAGGCGAATCTCAAAGAGGGCAGGCATAGAAGGGAAGAAGCTCGGCCCTCATACGTTCAGACACACCTTTGCCAATAACTTTCTTGATGCCGGTGGTGACCCCCTCGACTTGAAATATCTGCTAGGTCATTCATCCCTTAAAATGGTAGAGAATTATGTCAAAGCCCATCAAGAAAGAAGAGCATTAAAAGCCCATGCCCGCTTCAGCCCGGTGGACAGGCTCATAAAATAAAGAAATCGCCCCACAAAAAGTGGGGTTAAAATCTCTTGCGAATATAAAGAGACAGGCGACTATGTTTCATGCCCATTCTTGAGCCTCTCAGTGTGTGCTGGGCTTAATTCCCCCTCAGCCTTTGCCATAGTTTCCAGGTCTTTAGTGCAGGTTTCAAAGACATCATGTATTACTTCGTGCCTGATTCCGTCATGCCTCATGTCCAGCATGATTTGACGGAGCTGCTCATCGTATTTGTCAATTAGTTTTGGGTTGTCCATTTCTACTCAACCTCTCCAGCATCCTCACCTCGCCATCTGTCCGTAGAGCCTCTTGTAACAAGCCCTGCCTCCGCTGGTCAAGCTGGTTTATTTCGTCAACGATTTGCTGGCGTCTTTGCTTTGCCTCTTTCAGCTCTTTTACTATGTCCATATACCTCCTATGATGCCGTTCCTTCAAAGCATCGCTCTGCACCAGATGAATCTATGTAGCAGTAATGCGTTCCGAGCATGGGTGATTTGGTGTTGATTGAAATTTGGCTAGGTTGCTTTCCAGTAAGTCCAGTGGTTGAGCCTAGTATCCTGCGCTCAGCTCCGCTGCTGTCTATGTAGTGCAGATAATCCCCCTCTACGCTGTGATGCCCTGCTATTTTCCCTGTAGTGCCAGTGGTAGTCCCTTCTTTTGTCCTTTTGTTTCCATTGTTGTCTATGTAGGCTATCTTAGTTCCCTCGACCCAAACATATCCAGGTAGCCAGTTTATACGAACATACATATCATAAGAAGTATTCCAGTTGAAGTATTGCTGCCCCGGGTCCGGTTGTGTATCTGATATATCCTCACTCATCCTCAAACCCAGTTGAAGCGTTCCTCCAATAGCTGCCTCCAATGCTGCTCTCCCTACTGCATTGAAGGGTATATTCCTCACCTGTCCAAGATAGTTTGCATAGGCTGGAATAGCTAGAGAACCATACCAAGTAGTCTTCAGCATCATATCATCATAACCACCATCATTGAGAGGAACACCTGTTCCGTCTACAATGACAGCTTGGATAGCGCTGGCAGTCTCATTCTTCCCACTAGCGTATTCGAGATATAGTTTTGCTCTCTCGATATTTGTTCCTGGCGGGACATCGCTTAAATCAACTGTGAAGACTCCTCTTTTTATTAGGAACAAGCCACCACTGTAGGTTTGAGTAGCATTTGGGCTGGCTCCGGCACTATAGTTAGCTGATATAAGGTCATGGGCTTCATCCCAGGTATCCTTCCAGCCAGATTCCCAATTACCATAGGGTGTTTCAATAGGAGCATTTATTGACATTTTCCCCCTTAATCATACATATCCGTCCCTACCGGGATTTTGAGCCTGGACTTGAAGTAGCCACCATAAAAAGGTTGTACGGTGCTCCCTAGCTTCTCCAGTGCTGAGAAGGGGAGAACCTGATGGTCTCCCGGGCCAAGGTAAAGACACTTGCCAGATTCTGATGCAAGAATAAGACCATACAAACTTGGTTGTATTACACTATGCCAAGCTGTTATGAAGCCAACATCGCCACCCGAATACTTGAACTTAAGCAGTCCCCATGAAGCAGCTTCCCCTTCTATGGTAACACCAGCAGAATCAATGGCTACCTTCCCAGCGCCAGCGTATAGCTTGCCGTCAGTCCCGATGTAGACCTGAACGGGCGTGCCTGCTAGGTAGTCTGCTTCTGTGGCAAACGTCCTGAAAGCGTTGATCCCCTGCCCGCCGTAGAGTGCTATCCCACTGCTGGCATCCAGAACTACTCCAGACTCGTTGTACCATTTGCCATCTACAAGTACATTATCGGTTAGTTTGATGTGCCCACTGGACAAGTCTGTCAGGCGTAGCCTGCCATATGTGTTACCATCGGCAATGTCGTCAAGGTCTCCACTACAGGTCGAGAGTATAATATGCCCAGCCGAAATATCAGTATATTTCACCAGCCCATAAGTCCCCTCTTGAACTTCGTCCAGAACCACAAGCCCATCGGCGGTTAATGCTGCGGACTTTAACCTCCTGAGAATCGTAGCTCTGCCGAACTCCTCTAGTTGCTCAGAGGTTGCCTCTTCCCAAGAGTCCCCATCCCATATCATCACCTTGTTAGGTGTGTAATTTGTGTCAAGCCAGAAGTCGCCAGTTTCTTTATTTGTCGGTGCTGAGTCCTGCTTCCACAGGTTATGCTCGGCTTCGCCAGGCACTCTAATAGCGTAAAGAGTGTTCTCCGATACATAAACCCCAGTAGCGTCCAGATGTAAATAATTCTGCCGAATATACAGTTCTGGCCCATCTTTTATCTCGTCTAAATAAGCATATAAGCTCCCAACCTGCAAGCGCGGGAAGTAATTGCCTGAATCGGTATAAGTCTCTAATTTGTTGAGCAGTTCCCGGTATCTGAGAACCTCTAGCCAGTTTCCAAACCCGAAGGTCATCGTCCACTTGTCTATCCCAAATCTTCGGTGGACATAGCCTAAATTGCCAGTCCTTGTATCGCCTTGCCTGGAATCAGTTACTTTCACATAGTCAAACACCTCAGCACCAACATTGAGAGGCACTTCGGCAGAACCCCTCTTGCTCCACATCTCAGCTTTGGCAATCAATGCCTCGGCTATATCGTCAGCCTCATCATTGCTTTCCAGCTTGGCCTGAATGTAATGAATTTTCCTGACCTCAGCAGGCAGGGAGGCATAATCGTCAGTCGAGGCCACGCCCAGATATTGAGGATCGTCATCCTCATAGGATATGACATAGACTCTGTTGGGAATGACTAACGTGTTCTTGTAGGCTTTGGAGAAGAACTTGTGGTCAGGTTTATCAAGCGAGTATTCATAATCATAGGTCTCCCCGCTGGTAACTGGCTTTAATATATGAATTTTACCATCGGATTCCCACCGAGCTATGTTTGAAGTATAGTCCAGTAATCGCCTTACCGCAGCCAGTCTGTTTCCACCAACATAAACACTGAATCCCCCCTTCGGCTTGTAGGTATCAGCCAGTTCATCGTAACCGGTATCCCATACTACATCAAAAGCCTTACAGTGTCCGTAGGCATCCAGTGTGGTATCGAGAATATCATCTATCAAATCCTTAACAATGATAGTGTCATCGTCCTCTGGGATATAGCTCTGGCAGGCTTGGTCGTCGGCCATCAAGTCAAAGGCACCGACTAGTGTTAACGTGCATGTTAATTTGTTCGGGTCCGAATCAAACTGCTGGTCTATGACCCACATCGGAGCACAGGCAGAATACTCCTCGCCAGCACTTGAGATTGCTCCATATGAGATCACGCCCTTGAAGCCTTTGAGGGCTATGTCGTCCAGTGCGCCGTCGTGGTTGCTGAGGACAATCGTAGCCTTGTGGGAATATGTCTCTTCGTCATGTGCAGACGGAAGTATCCTTGCCTTATCGTATGTGTAGGTGGTCGCTCCTTTCGTCAGGACGATTTTATAGAGGGGATTCATACTGGCAGACTTCTGAGCTGCAAGTAAGGTATCTGATATAGTTCTCATTTAAGTTCGAAACTTCCCTCGGTTATCACATATTTAGCGTTATCACCCGTCCCATCTTGACTCTTGCATGAGTAGTACCAATATCCTTTCACATCATCAGATTGGGAGTTGTAGTAATAGACGAGTTTCCCACTGTCAACTGCGGTCATAGCCAAACCATCTACCTGCACTGTTCCCCCTGGGTCAGTGAGCGTAACCTTTACACCGTTATCAGGGGTGGTATAAGTCCCCTCCCAGTCTTTGATATAACACCAGATTCCTATTGTCTCCCCAGCCTGGAATACGTTTACACTCATAATTTTACCTCCCGTGTCTCTACGGATATGTTTCTGTAAGGTTTTGTCTCTGTGGACATCTTGAATTGAGTCCGATTAAAAAGCCTCATTAGCAATCTTCTGCCCGCTTGGATTAAGCGTGTTACTAAAGCCCCCGCTGGCGTAAGCCCTCCGCTTAGAATCTTTGAGACCTTCTTAATGACACTTCCTGCGAAAGTCATAGTTCCGCTCATAGCCTTTGAGGTTGTCTTAATCAGGCTTCCCGCAGATGTCAGACCTCCGCTCAGCGACTTCAAAGTAGATTTAATCACTGTGCCACTAAACGATAATGCCCCGCTGGTAATCTTCGAGGTTGTCTTTTGAGCCAGGCCTGATAGCGTCAAGACTCCGCTGGTATTCTTTGATATGTTCTTGAGAACCGAGCCTGCGAAACTGAGTGCCCCGCCGACTGCTTTTTGTATTGCCTCAGAGACCTGAAAGGCATTTGTTTGAACGAAGTTAGTTTGAAAAGCTCCTGCCATTTATCACCAGCTCTTGTAGATTTTCGCCGTTACTATATCTCAGCATTTTCGGCTTCTCTTTCCGCAGCCGATTGAATGTTTGCCCTCTTAACGATTTCCTTCTTGATATTGTCGGGAAGTTGTTTAATAGAAGTTAGAACGATACCTTGATTGTTAAGATAATCTCTGAGTAATTGCTTATCCGCTAGGCATAAAATAGTATGTGTTTTATCCTCTAGAGCTAATCGGCAAATCTCATCAGCACATTGTCTCGCCTTGTTGAAGATAGCATTATTAACCGAGACATCTAAATCAAGTATATCCCACGCCATTGCCTTCTGGACTTCATCATCAATTTCTATATTAAATGTTTTCATAATCTCTCCTTATGCTACTTTCATAACGGTAAGGTAGGTTTGTCCCACTAATCCCCTAAGACTCATGTTTCCAGATGTTCCATTGTGCCAAGCAGACAGTTCCAAATAATCATTTGCTGCCATATCAATTACTTCCATAGCGATGGGGTTAAATTGACTTGCCCCACTTGCAGGGAGAACCATCGCACTAGCATTAGTACCATTCTTGTCAATCCGAGCCTGATGTGATTTCTGGTCAGTCATATTAGTAGCCATATACCCTATGCTGCCGATTGCCAGATATTTACCATCTTCTGTAGCCGTCCATCTGGCATGAAATAAAATATAGTTCTCTCCATTTGCCATAATATTATCGGTCAAGTCTAGTTCCCCACTGTCCACAAAGCCTGAAACGGTAGTAGCCGTATTGTCTGTAGTATTCCGAACTGTAGCCCCAACATCGGCAGCCTCAAACCCTCCATCTGCATCATGTAGCTTGTTGCTCTCAGTAGCATCAGCCGTACCTGTTACTTTTCTTGTGTTAAACTCGTTTTGTATATCATGAGCTTCGGCATTAAGGGGAACCTTTGTTACCGTAGATGCTACAATTCCCGCAAGGTCGCCATCTAAATAAGCCTTAGAGGTTGATTGTTTCGCTAGTATCTGAATGCCTATGTTACTTAACTTGAAAGCCTCAGTTCCCGCCACATCCATTCTAATTATATCTTCGTCGGCAGACTCTTCTACCTGAATCTTGGTGTCACCATCGGCATCCTGAATAGTCTTATCTGCATTCATAATGCCAACAGTTCCAGCCCCTACCCCATGCACGCCTGTAGTTAAGTCCTTATGCCCTGTAATCGTTAACTCTACCCATGCTGAGCCATTGTAGATATAGAATTTGTGCTCATCAGTTCGGTAGAACAAGTCCTTTTCGGCTGGCGCAGGGTCTGTAGGAAAGGAAGTCCCAGAAGCTATCACATGGGCAGCGTTCCAATCAACGGGTCTAATTAAGTCCTCGTCATCCCCATCTTCTATTGCACTTACTTTACTATGCGTTATTCCTGCCATCAATCCTCCTTTGCCTCTGAGGTCATGTCTCTGTACGGCTTTGATTTAGTGGACACATTACGATAAGGTCGGGTAAACAATCTCATAGTAAGGTCTCGCCCAGAACTAGGTAGATTCCCCGCAAGCGATAAAATACCGCTCAGAATCTTGGAGACGGTCTTTTTGAGCACTCCGCTTAAAGTGAGCGTTCCACCTATAAGTTTCCTCGTGTATTTACTTACCATGCCAACAGGTTTTATCAGTCCCCCCAGAGTTCTGGTTGTGCTTTTCAGTACCTCCCCTGCCAGAGTAAGAGTACCCCCGATTGCGAGATATACGGTACTTCCTGCAGTTAACACCCCCGATGGTGTAATCGAACCTATCAGATTCTTACTCGTCTGTTTAACAAGGTCTCCAACAAATGACAGTCCAGCGCTTATATCTACTACATGGATGATAACTGTACTCACGCTTCCCGCGAAAGTGAGAGCTCCCCCTACCGCCTGAGCCGTTATTGACACAATAGATGTTGCCACTGCCCCCGCGAAGGTAAGTCCGCCTCCTACCGCCTGAATAAATATCTTGGAAGGGGTTAATCCCCCTGAAGGACTTAATGCCCCGCCAAGAGCCTTAGAAGTGGACTTCAGGACATTTCCAGCAAGGTCGAGTGCTCCGTCCAGCACCTTCCCTGTCAATTTAGTCAGAGTTCCCGAGAGAGTCAACACCCCTGAAACTATCTTCCGTGTCATCTTGGTCAAACTGCCAGCAGGGGTCATCTCCCCTGCCAAAGACTTAAACGTTTGCCGCTTAGTAATCCCGACAGGCATTATCAGCCCTGCCACATTCTTTGACATAGACCTTGAGAGCGCGCCGGCGGGAGTGATAGCCCCCCCCTGCGATACTATTCTTATCCGTGCTGTGGAAAGAGAGCCTGCAAACGTCAATGTGCCATTTACAGCTTGGGGGATTGCTTCCCCTGCTTCTATGGTCGCATACCCAATCTCAAATGTAGTCCTATTTATATCCCCTATCTTACCTTCTACAATCCCATCGGCACATGCGACAATTCCCCAAGTGTGGACACCTTCCACAAAGATATTCTCAGAGCTACCATTTTCTCTTAACCCGAAGTAGTTGGCACCTATATTTTCATAGATGCCCATTACGCTCGACTCTGGCAAGGATGCTAAGTCAATCCAGCTACCTGTCGCCCCAAGACTAACATCAACTGCGTTTGTGTGGAACTCAGCCCCATCAGTGATATAGCCCACGAGCCGAGCTCCTTGATAGTTAAGAGACTGAAAGTAGATTTCACATATCTGGCTGGCATCACAGCCGATCACCACCGTGAAACAGTCATGGCCCGAGTAGACTTGGACTTTCCGGTCATCCGTGCTGCCATTCTTCCTGAAACCGAATTGATACTGATAGAGGGAGACGACTTCAAATATCAGGCCAACGGCATTAGGGCATTGCGCAGAGCAGTTCACGTCTTGCCAGGAGCCAGCACTTGCGGGGTTCTTGTTATAGGCATTTGTGAAAAAGGTCACGCCTGCGGTGGTGTATCCCACAAGGTAGAGAGTGATGCTAGTCCCTACATAGGCCTCAAAGATTCTATTGGCGTCTATCCCCATCATGGCCCAGCAGTGCGTTGTATCGGACATTGGATGCTTTCTGTTGTCCGTGCTGCCGTTCTTTCTGAGCCCTAAAGCATAGCTGGTATAGCCAGTGTTGGTAATGTGCAGAATTACACCGGTGGCACCGGATGGCGCATATGCGTCGACATTCACATCTGTCCAACTATCTTTTACCCCAGGCGTTACATCAACAGGCGTTACCGTATAAAAAGTCTGTGCCATATCCTCCTATAGGGGGCGGTTAGCCCCCTACTTTGTATGTAGAGTATGTTATCAATGGTATTATCCGCCCGCCGTTACGGTTAATTGGTATGTGAACTCTATCTTTTCACCATTTGTCACGTTGACGGCAGCAAACTTGCTCCTGTCCATCAGGGTTCCCGCTTCAGCAGCGTTGAACAGTCCGTGTTCGGTGATAGCCAGAGAGCTTCCGTAAGTGTGCGTAGCCACTGACTTGTAGATGTTAGCTGTAGCGCCTTCCGCCTGGGTTCCAGTGTCCCGGGTCTCTACTTCCGTGCCGAGCGTGGTATCGGCAGCAGCCTCATCACCAGTCCCCGTCCCTGAGCCGTGATACTTAAAGGTGGAGTGCGCAGCCTGTGAGGACTGTAGTTCGTCCACTAACAGCGCGACATAGGCATCGGTTACACACCTTGTCGCTCTCCTTCTGTCCCTTTTAATCTCCCGACACAGAACTCCGTCCTGGCTGAGTATATTTCCGTTCGGGTCAGGGATAAGATGCCGAAGAGTCAATTCAGCACGAGCACTCAGCCTCCCCTCTGTTCCGAATAAGTATTGTAGTTTCCTAAATGGATTCATGGTTACCTCCTTAAAACTTCCAAGCCTTTTGCCTGGTTATTTGATTCAAATTTGTTTGATAGATTATAAATTGGTTGTTTGCCCAGCTTTGATACAACCTGAAGGATGCTGGGGTTATCTGGTTTCTAAACTTGTTTAGAAAAGCCATTGCCGCTTTTGCCACAACGCCCTCTATCAAGACTTTATCCATCTCTATGTTCAGTGTAGATGCAGATTCAGTCAATGCGTGAACCTTGTGGCAATATAAATAGATGTCTTCCCCGGAAGTAGGCGTGGTATCTTCAATTCTTAGCGTGTCTCCGAAGATACTAAACTTTTCAAAACTAAGAGGGTCGTTTCCTGTGGGATATTCGACTTTAACTATTCTTTCCCCAATCAAACCTTCAATCTCGCTTATATCCACCTCTTTGGTGCCGTCGGATTCCACTGTCTCTTTGACCTCACGAGGACACCGTTGAGAGATTTCAATTAGAACCTCGTTGATATGAATGTCGAGCTCGTCATCGGCAAACTCGTATTCCACATCTTCCTGAAACTCGTCACGAAGTAATTGCCGGGCCGTCTCCCTTATTGCCGAAAATGTCTTCAATGTCGTCATAGTTCACCTACTTCTTGATTGGCTTTTCGCAATAGTCCTTTAATTGCTCCTCGCTCATTGTCTCAGCCATCTTCGCAGCCTCAGCACTATATGAAGCTGGGGTTTCCCCACGCTTTATGCTCAGAGCAATGCAGAAAAGTTGCCTTTGATTCTCTGTAGTGGCTGGCATATTAACCTCCTTTAATGCACCATCGTTTGTCGAATATCACCAGTCCCGCCTCTTTCAACCACTCATTGATATGTTCACTGTGGTCGAAGTGCATCGGGCTGATGTCATGTTCCCAAAAACAGTCAAAATGATAGAACCTCGCACCCTCCTTCATGCCCTGTCCTAGCTTTAGAAGAAAGAGCCTCAAGTCCTCGATATGCTCTAAGGTATCTATGGCGATAATGAGGTCGAACTTCTCTAAGTTGGGAAATTCGCTGGTGAACTTGACATTATTTGCTCCCAGCTTATTAGCTCTGAACCTTGCGAAGTCTAATATTGTCTCGCTCAGGTCATAGCCGACCAGGTTCTTATTCCTCCAGCACAGTTCAAGCAGCGCGGTCCCTATGCCACATCCAACATCAAGAATATGCAGATGTTCGGCGTTCTTAATGCCAGCCATCCTCTGCTCCTTGTAGAACTCAGCCGAATTGAACCAAGCTAGGTCATAGAGATAAAGCAGTCCATTCTCGGGGTCTTGATAGAACTCTTCGGTTGTTCCCTTCCAAGCCTTCCACCTTTCGCCTAATTGCTCGGTAGCCTTAGCTTGAGGAATAAAGTCAGCGACAGGTTTACTGAGATATGTGGCTAAGTCCTCTAATATATTGTTCTTGGCAGGCTTCCATGTCATTCTCTCAATCGCCTCCTGAGTCGTGTATATTCTTTCCTTCAGGTGTTTTAGCTGAATCCCTGTATGGGCGTAAACCTTTGACCCTGCTTCCCTTACCTTGTTACAGAAATCCCAGTCCTCCGAGATAAATATGTTTTCAAACCTTCCATCCTCAAAGACTGGGTAACATTCCGACCAGTTCCCCTTATTCAAAAGTGGCATATCCTTAGTAATCGCTTCAAGAATCTTGCGACTTATGCCTAGAAAGCCAGTCGAAACGAATTGCACCTCCTCTAAATCCCCTGAGATGTGGAATTGGCCATTCCACCCCCTTTGTGCCAGGAAAGTTCCCCCTCTTACCGGGTATAAACCGCCTACTGCATCCTTACCTTCGTTAAGGGCATCTAGTAACTTCTCAATGTCCTGTGGGGTGAATATAATATCTCCGTCAAGGAATATCAGATAAGGCGCCTGGTTTTTCTTTAAGAACTGGTAGGCTGCTATGCTACGACTCCGACTAATAAGTGCGTCCCCTGTCTGGAACCACCACTCAAACCTGTAATCTGTGTGATGTAGTTTCTCCACAGACATGACTGTCTGGTCTGTCACCATGCCATAAGAGCACGTATAAAGTATGAAATCGAGCATAGCAGCCTCCTGTTTACGGAATTATGTAGTCCACATAGACATCGGCTACGAGACTGTCAGCATTGGCCGGGACATCTACCCCAACCAGTATGAAGGCGTTTGCACTGGCACCTTTCTTTGCCAATCGGCAATTACAATTAACGCCGGCAGCAGGGCCAGCCACAGTAGTGCCAATATTCAAAGCATTGACATTGAGAAGCATCCCCGCAGCATTCTCAACATTGTCGTTGGCGTTATCGCCAATTCCAACTAAGAGAAGCGAGGCTGCCTCTGCCGCCGTTTGAATTTCCGCTACAACCCTGTCAATAAGTATTACGTCATCTTCAGGGTTTTCAAGCGTAGCAGCATTGCCGGCAGCATTGGCATTACTCACAGAGAGTTTTAACGTGCCCTTGCGGACATCTGATTGCTGATCATATTTGTCTGGCATTTTTGTCCTCCTTAATTTATTGGGGGGTTAGTTTAAGACCAATCCCCCAAAAGTCTATTAGCTGGTTGCATCTATGGCTATGGTCTTGTTGATGCTGTGAACCCTTGCCACAGACTTGGGGCTGCCCATTGCCAGGGCTACATAGCAGTAAGCCCGTATCCCTTCCATGTTGTATCCTTCGAGTTTCTCGAAGAAGTCAACCTCGAAGAAGTCCTGCCCACCAGTTGAGCCACCAACAGCGAGGCTAACCCCGCCATCTTCGACTGAACCTTTCCTGATAGCGTAAATGCTAACCAGGTTCCCAGAGCCCAGCTTGCCACCAGTGTTGTCATTCTCATCCGCAAGGTAATCGGAAGGGATAATAGGGACACCATTGACGCTTGGAATCATCGTTCCAAACTCGCTGGGACTACGAGCCATTACGATAGCTCCAGCCTTGCCCATTGCGTGAATGAATAACTGGTCAACTATCTCTTGAGGCATCAAGAGAATGTCGGGACGGGGTTTACAGGCATGAATAAGCCCGAGTAGAGCTTTGATTGATAAGCCGATAGTTCCGCCACCCATGTCATAGTCCTGATAGCCAGCAGCGAAAGTGTGCCCGCCAGTGGCAGGGCATAGCTTGTCCAAACCATCAAACTGCTTGGGATACGTGGTCGCATCGCCATATATAAGCTGGTCTTCGATGGTTCGTAGAGCCCCTTTTATGATTTGGGATTGTATGGCTGCCCGGTAATCGTTGGGGTCTTTATAGGTTTCCTGTGCCCCTTTCGCTAACGCCCACTGGTCGCCATACTCCTTCAGTGCTAAAGTAGGTTGGGAATAGGTTGCTACTTCCTTCCAACCATACTGCTCACCCTTCGACTTTGCAGTAACAACAGGAAGTTCGCCCTCCCTGTTCCACTTCAGGGTGTAGGAGTCAATAGTAGTAATTGGAAGTTGGGGAATAAGCTGCCCGACCTCGTATATCTCCTGGACGATGCCTGGTAGCAGCTTGGATTGCGTCAGCTTCACCATTTCGGCGGTGCTGGCAAAATATCCAGTAATCATTTAGTTTTCCTCCTAAATTCTATTTTCTGTCTCGGAAGCTTTCTGCATAGATTTGCCTTGCAGTTTTCCCTTCCTGAGATTGCCTATTGCCAGAAGTTACAAGAGAATCAGGAGTTATTTTCTTTTTAGGACTTTCATCCTGTGGCTTCCCAGAGGCAATCTCCCCTGCCAATTCCTCCAGCTTTTCCTTCTCTTCGATATTGAATTTCTCGCTGAGGGTTTTTAGCCTCATGGGATCAACGCCCTTAGCAGTAGCAATCTGCCAGATGGTAATTTCCTTATTGGTTTCCCTGACTGCCCGAACCTCTGACTCATGCTCAGCCTTTGAGCGGTCAATCTCTGCTTGTTGCTTTCTAAGCTCAGCTTTTTGTTTTTCAATTTCGGCTAATTGGGTCTTGACGGATTTCTTAGCCTGGATTTCCCTGAGCCTGACAGGATCGCCTCTCGCTGCCTCTAGTTCAGCTTCGTCTATCTGCCTCTGTATTTCCGCTATCTGTGACTTTTGAGCCTCAATAGCTTCCTGGTCAGCTTTTAGTTGAGCTGCTTTGGCTTCTAGGGATTTGGCATCCCTGCCAGCTTTGGCAAGAGCATCGCTTACCGCCTTTTGAATCTCTGACTCTGTGTAAGTCTTGGCTTTCGGTTCTGAAGTAATCCCAATTTCGCCAGCAGAAGATGTCTCATCCTGAGAGATGTCCTGTTTGGTCTTTTTGGTTTCGTTCATGTTTACCTCCTAAATTAAAAAGCCTCAGAATGTAAAAGATTTTCTGAGGCTCGTTGCCATCCTTTTAAGGCGATGGCTTTCCCTTCGACCCTTATTTAATCTTCAATCTCCGCCTTTGTGCTCTATTCATCGGCACGAGCTTCACGTTCCCCTCCTTGTTAATGACACGTACTATCTTTGTCGGCGAGGGTGTGAATTTCATTGTAAATAAGCTAGAAACTCCTCGAACTTAATTAACTTGGCTGCATCGCTGGCGTATGCGTAATCCTTTGTAAAAACAAGCCATGCATCTAATATGGGGTATTGGATTCTTAATTGTTTTCTAGCATCACTTTTTGCTGGCAAGTCTAGATATTGTTTATATAAGTTATATACTTCTTTTGTTGGAACTTTAGTAAAATCTCTCTGCTCAGTCCAGATGCCCATGTTTAACATGGTCTGGTAAAAGTCTTTATGCTCTATCAAATACCAATCATCCTCATACCATCCTGCCGAGTAATCCACACCCTCTTTCTTCCTTATACCAAACCAGTCAACATATGTAGGGATTAGATTCTCAGGGATTTTATCCTCAAGAGCTTTCTTTGTGTAATAGGCAGTTCCAAATTCGGTTATCTTCCCTTTATTATCAAACAATAAATTGCGCCTCGCATCCGCCCTCTGTGTATCATTCGAGATGTAGTTCAGCGACATCCTGTCACCGTAGGCGTCATATAAGTCAAATTGCTCTCTATACTGCACCTGAAGCCTTAGAATAGGCTCATTCCAGTCCTCCCCTGTGTCTGATAGTAAACCGCTCTCCAAAGCCCACTGGTGAGCCTCTTTGTTGTCAATCAGCCAGAGTTTGGCCTCAGCCGAGGAAGCACCATACTCGTCAACTATCTTACCTCTATCTACCCACCCTTCAACCATGTCTTCAGGTGTGGGATTCTTTTCAGTTCCCACCTCTAGAGCCTCGATTCTCCTAATATCATCCCTAAAGTCGGGATTGTCAGTGTATAAACTTTGTATAGCCCTACCCCTAGCAGTAAGTCCGTCTGGCCCCTTAAATTCGTTATCTAGTCCGCTGTAGGCATCTAATAGATTGAATAATTCAGTATTCTTTAGTTTTAGCTTTGTGATTTCGTCAAGTTCTCTATCGAACATTGCACTGTCTGGTATACCTAGGGACTTCGCTAGGCGGTTAATCTCATCGAGTGCTTCAAGACTATGCACATCAGCCTCAGTGCCATGAGTTTCTGGGTCAAGCCACAATGCTAACAGTGCATTTTCCTTCGGATGACTCGCCAGCCAATCTTCTCTAGGGTTGGTGTAAAGTTCGGGATGGGTTGCGAGAAAAGTCGCCTGCTCGGATTCGGGAAGGGAATGATACTCCATCAGTAGGGCATACTGAGCCTGAGTCATGTTGCCATAATAAGCGTTCTTTGTCCTCTCGTCTGCATCGAAGGCTTTCAGCGCCTCTTCATCGCCAGAAGCGACAATCTTCTGCCTATCCTGCCACATCCGGTAGTATTGTTGAAAGGTTGTGCCTTCTTCTGGATCGGCATTAAGAGAAATGAGTTTCTTATTGGGTAGAGATTCTATCGTTTCAATAATCTGCAATGCTTGAGCGATTGACCTCACATATTCAGGGAAGCCCTTGGATTCTGTAAGAGTTGCAGGATCAACACCCTTAAATTGTGATGCGGTATCAGCCCAGAAGTCAGATAAATCATAAATCGGCTCAGTGATTCCGTATCCGGTATTTTCAGGATACTTGGGAAGCCCTATCTTCGCCCAATTCTCCCCCCAATCCCCTGTGTATGTCTGGACGCCCTCGCCGAAGATAGCCGGTAGAATAGCAATCAGGCCATGTTGCCACTTATCCATCCATGCCTCATATATGTCCTGTATCGCAAATGGAGCTATCCTGTCTATCCACTGCTTGAGATTCTTAACATCAACCTCTTCACCTAGAAAGTTCTTTCCCGTTACAAATTCAGCTAATATACTAGCAAGAGGAGATAAGGAACTGCGGATAAAACCACGCTCTCCCCATAGAGCATCCCAGGGGTTGCTTTCATACTCCCTACCTGTAACTGAGGATATGCCTGTTTTAGTAATAATGCGAGTATATAGAACTAGAAACTGTCTATATCCAGTCCAAGGGTCTATCCTCAGATTTCCGATCCTAATGCTCATAAACTCAGCATTTCGAGGGTCTCTTTCAACATCCCAAAGCCCAAGAAAATAACCTAGCATGACTATACCGCCATTTACTCCAATAAAGCCCATAAAGTCTCGCCAAGCCTCTTTGCGAACTCTAGGATTAGAAGATAGCAAATGCCTTGGAGCTAACAACCTCCCTAACTTTGACCTTGGGGCAAAAAACATAGCACTCAAATATGGTGCCGTTGGGGCTGCCTTACCCAAACTAGCGCGTTGCACGAAGTCTCCTAGTTCTTTCGTGTATGCAACAACATCATCCATTAAGCTGAAGCCTTCGCCTTCTGGCAGTGTAATTTCACCTGATGCTATTTTTTCTCCATACCTTTTAGATTCGTTAATCCTGTCAACGAAAACGCCCCATGATATAGAATTGGCACCAGTAACGAATGTTCGGGAAGATATTTTAATCCATGGTATTCTTTCAGCGAGTTTAGGTATAGGTCTTTCACCACCAGGGAAACCAAATTCTTCCAAGCCCTTATATCGTTCAGTGCCTTTAGGTAATGTTAGCGGTCTAAGGAAATCCGTCCCACCTTTTGCAATTGCATCCAAATAAAGCTGGTAGTAAGGATGCCTTGTTATTCTTGTCCAACTAGCCTCAGCAGATTCTTGACTCCATATTGCTTGCCACGCCTCGACATTAGAACGGTAGAATAATACAGGATGCCCACAGGCTAGCAGCATAGCCTGTCTCCAATAGGAAAGGTCAAAAGATGCCTTGTTACCCCTTATAAGGTTTCCTATGTCAATAACAGTCAAACCAGCATTTTTGAGATTGCGAATAATAGTCTGCCTTTCTCTAAGTGTCAGTAAAGGTAGTTGTTCTGAAAGTAAACTATTGAGTTCTGGGCCAATTACTACAGGCTGGAATTCGCCTCTTTTGAGCTTGGCCTCGGCTAACTTGGCCTCGGCCTCCATTGCCTCTTTTCTTAACCGAAGCTCAGCCTCAGTCCTTGTTTCTTCTATCGGTGCTGGGGGAATATATTGCTCACCCAACCTCGGTTGACCAGGCACAAAACCAGCAGGATACAAAACCTGTGAACTAATCGGCCTATAAGGAAATACCCTATCCTTAGCCATCGCCAGTTCAATCTTATATTCCTGTTCTGTAATCACCCCTTCCCTTAGCTGTGTATCAAGCTCTCCCTTTCTCCTCCAGAACCAGCTTTCGGCGATCCGCTTAATATCGGCCTCAGTCAGTTCAGATAGTGGCTTTGAGAGGAGTAATTTATCCTCTTCACTAATCGTTGCCAGTTCCTTCAGCCAGTCAACTGTCCCCTGATCTAATTTAACCGACCCTCTGCCAGTCTGAAGATAGACTCCCTCGATTATCGTGCGTAACGATTTACCCTGGTCAAGGGCATTTAGTAGCTCCATGTCCCCTATAAATACCCTAGCTAGTCTGTCCCATGCCGACCCACCTTCAGGAAAATATTTAGTTCCCGTCCCTGGCTTTCGTGGTATTGACTTTCCAGCTAAAGCGTTCGTAAGAGCATCGAATGTAGATATAAGTTCAGTAAACCCTTGCGGTTTCCCATTCCAGTAGTTATAGACTTTCCCAAAGAGAACATTCCGCATTTCCTGGGTCAAGTCGTTGAAGTAATCAGTGGTAACATCAGGAAGCTTGCCAGACATGAACATTTGCTCGGCAGCCTTGATAGCCTCTTCGGGATTCATGCCTTCGGCTATCATTGCTTGAGCACTTTCACTGGCTGATTTCGCTCTTTGAGCAAAGACGTGCTTTCTTAACTCAATGGCCGCTGCTCTCTGTGCATCCGCACTGGGCGACGCCACTGCTTCCTTGAATAAGTCAATGGTTTTCTCTATCTGCTGTGATGTAAGTTGAGTACTTGTTAAAGCAGGTATGTCAGTTGGTATATCCTCAGCCTTGACAATAGAAGTTGCGGGAATCTCAGGCGATAACCTTTGCCTCGCCTCTTGGTATATCCTCAACATCTCCTCAAGTTGCTTACTTGTATAACCCTTAAATAATCGCTTTTCAGCATGCCTAACGAGGTCTATCCGTGACTTACCACCATAACCAGCATAAGGCATTGAGCGGAGTCCAAGCTCCTCGCCAACTTGTCTTATCAGTCGGTCAAGCTCCTCAACAGACTCAACAACCTCTAATTCCCTTAACGCTTCAAGTCTGGCAAGTTCCAGACGGAGATTGCCTTTTGTGCCTAAATCCTTTGGCAGCCGCCCCTTCTTTTCCAACAGGCTTTTGATTTCAGCGATCCTGTCTTCGGTAACCTTAGCATTGTATTCTCTCAGCCTCAGATAATCGTCCATGCGAGCCTGCACAAGCTTCCCTCTTGCTTCTGGTCTGACTTCCTTAGCTGGCACTTCCTCTAACATAGAAGGCTGAAGTCCTGCTTCTGGCATACCAGCTTCGGTAACAGGAACTTTTGGCCCCACTGACTTACGCTCAAACACTACAATCTCGTCACCTGAAGCTATGATATTTCTAGCAACAAGCCCATCATATCCCTGTGATTCCAGCCATTGCCTGGCTGCCTGAGCAGCGAGTTCGTCGGCTTCTTTTACTGTTTTCCCTTCGTTAAGTGCCTTCTCCCTAACAGGTCTGGTATGCTCATCCCAGAAGGCTTCGGCTTCCTTTTGTGAATTGATAACAAAAGGATTATTAAGAGTAACTTGCATAACCTCTTTGCCGTCATAGGTTTCGGCGTATTCTCGGTTTGTGGTGTAGTAAGTTCCCTTGCCAAATAGCCCTTCATCTGTCGGCGGCATCCCTGGCTTGTACCCTCGAAAAACAGTGGCCGTATATGGTTTGCCTGTGGCAATCTCAGTCGGTGGGACACTAGTAACTTCAGGGGTAGTTTCTAAGTATTTCCTAGTTTGTTCTATGCTAAGTTTATTTGCCCTCGCTTCGTCTAATCCTAATGAATGACCTATTTCGTGGAAAAATTCTTGAACATCGGCTACTCTTTTCGCCCCATAAGTATTTGCTAGTTGCCTTAGTTCCTCTTTATTTATGCCTATAGCTATGTCAATATAATTTTTAGCCTGTTGTTCTGTAAATGGTGTTACTTTAACAACGCCCTTAGAACCTAACGCTCCTACCTTGGCTATATTCACTTGGAATTTGCCACCTAATTCCGGGATTGCCTTTTGTGTATATTCTGCTAGAGATTGATAAAATGATTGTTCACCTGCCGTTATTTCACGCCCAAAACCCTTGATAACCCAATTTCCTACTGTAACTTCAGGGGTAACAGGTGCAGTAATTCCCCCTGCCAAGTCAGGATAATCCTTCAGGACTTCGGCGGGAACGGGTTTGCCTTGTTCTAAGGCTGATTCAACAGCAGTTTTATGAAACCGACCCATTCCTGCATAAACTTCGGTGAGGGATTTACCTTCAGGTATTAAGTTTTTACCAAGTCCAGTTTTCTTACTTAGGGTTTTTGCCTGATTAATGTATTCCTGCCTTGTCATCTGCCAGAGTTCTTTTGCAGTAACTTCTACCGCAGGTTCAGTAGGTTTTACTGCAATCTCCTCCGCTACCTTCATGTCCTGCAAGATTTGCCCTGACATCCCTGCATCAATGGACTTCTTAGCATCTTGCTCCGTTATTGTTCCCTTCCCAATTTCTTCTTCTATATGTTGCTTGATTTCCTCATATAACGGGTTCCCTTCACCAATTTCCTCTTTAAGGGAATTTATGATTTTGTCAACGTTTATAACGCTAGTTCTTCCCCTAATAGCTCCACCAGTTTTTACTATTATTTGTCCAGCACCAGCCATTATCGTAGTCAAGAGAAATGTTTGAGGGGCAATTTCCCTGAAGGCTTCTACCCAAGTTATATTTTCCTCTCTCAATCCAGCCTCAATTTCTATGGCAGCTTGCCCCTTTTGGGTTATTGTTTCGGTTAATAATTCCTCACCATAAATACCAAAGGCTTTAGCACCATACTTTGTAATCAAAGAGCTCGCTATTTGCTGGGCTACCTTCCTTCCAACAATTTTAGTTAATGCACTGTTGAAAGAACCACCCAAAATACCAGAGAAGACCATATTGCTAATACCTTCTGGAACGGCTTCCCATAACCCATACTTCACCGCGCTACTGTGAAAGTCAGCCTTGAGTTGATTTTCTTCTTCTAAGGTTAATTCCCTGCCCCTTTGTGCAATCATTTCATTATTCTTTAATTCAAGATATTCTTGCGTTATTTGGTAAGTAGTTAGTCGGAAGGATACAAATCCCGATACTGCCCCCGCCGTTGCCGCAGCAGCAATCTTTGTTGCGGTTGTCGGTTCAGGTACAAGCCATAAGGGTAGGGCAACTAGATTACCAGCTCCCATAGTAGTAACCGAATAGCCTAAATTCCGTGATAATTGGGACACATCTATTAAGAATTGAGAATAGGGATATTCAGCCATAGTTTTCTGAACAAAGGCATCTAAGTCTGTATTGGCTTCAGCAATTCTCTCATCTGCCCAATCCCGATTCACCACACTCGCTCCACTATGGCCCTGAATAGCTTGTAATACAGACGCTGCAATTTGAGATGGGAGTAGCTTTATGCTGCCAGCAAAGACATATGCAGCATCCTTTAGAGGTACAATTTCCGTTGCAGGTAATTCCCCATAAGCTCCAGGAAATGCTACTGTATCTAAGGGAGTTGTTGTTGTAGCCCACACTGGAGTTTGTGGGAATGGCATTAACTGTCTTTGAGTATATTCAGGCATTTGAGTATACTCTGGCACAGACTCACCGAATAACTCCTGTATTTCGTCTTCGGCTATCTCGGGCATGAGCATACGTAGGAGTGCTTCTGTCTCCTCAGTTCTGCCTATCTCGCGTATATCTGCCAGAAAGCCCTCAGGATTCTCCTGCATATACTGAATAACCTCGTTAATATCCTGCTCAGGAAACACAGCGCCGAATACCTCTTCCGTCTCTAATCTCTCTTGCTCTTTTAATCTAGCCCACCCCACAACATCCAATTTTCCACCCGTAGCTTGATATTCTTGATATGCTTGTTTCCCCTCTTCGGTCAATCCCTCAATGGTTAAATCAGGAGAGATATACGTCATCCAGTCTGGTAATACTTCGCCTGTCGGTTCGCTTAACCATGCTTGCATATCGGCTTCAGAGTACCTTACACCCGATGGCGAGATATAAAAATTGTCCTCTGTAATCTCCCACTTGGACGGCGTAATGTAACTAATGTCATATCCACTCTGGTCTACTTTCGGTGTCATCTTCAGCATATAGCCTTCCTGAAGCGACAAACCCATCTGTGCAGCCTCACTAGGGGAAAAGAATAACTCCTGCGTGGGCAAGGTATATGCCAGCCTTCTTTTCTCAATGGCACTGGTTAATTGAGGATACATTTCTCGCGTCTCTTTAAGGGAGGTTCCGTACTGAGACAGCAGTCGCTCAATTTCCAGTTGCTTAGCCTGCCCATAATTCTGAAGTAAACCTTTAGATTCTAAGTTAATGGCCATTCAGTTTTACCTTGTTCCTTCTTTGCCCTTAGTAATTGAATAATGTTAGGCGTTACTTTTGGTTTTTGTTCAGGTTTGCTTTCAATCATTTCCGTAAATGCCTTGTCAACATCATCTATTGTCCATTTAATCTTGTTCACTTTCAGCCTCCTGTTCTGGGAGCCTACCCTGCCCACCACCTTTTGCAAACAAGGGTAATGATTCCGTTGGTGTAGGGTTAGGTTGTTTCTTCCCCTCAATCGGGCTTAAGGTTCCCAATGTTTGTCTCTGCGCCCAGATAGTTTGCCCTCTGGCGGTTAGAAGCTTTGATTCAATTTTGTCTGGCTCAGTTGGCTTATCCTTATCTACTAATGCACGTGCTCTCCGATATAAAAATACTAAATCATCCAGCCTCTCAGCTTGTTGAGACCTCAATTGTTCCAGCAGCCCATCAGGATTTTGAACCTTTATGATTTCCCTAAAGATATAATCATCAGGTAATCGCCCCCACATCGAATTGGCTAATGACATATCGGCCGCTATTTGTTCCTTTGAGAGGAGAGAGAGTGTATATTCAATTGAGTATTCACCATCAAAATCAGATGGAGAATAAGTAGAGTAATTTCCAAGTCTTCCGACCTTTATCTCTTGATTCAATTGAATAACCTGGTTAATCACCATTCTTAAGAGGGATTGGTCAAACGAGGCAATCATAGAGAGTATTGGTGCTAAAATATCGTTTCTGCCAGACAGTAACTGCATAAGTACGACACCTGAAACCGGCCACCTAAGCATCCCATAATCGTATGGACTTAACTCTCCCTTCTGTTGAGATTCTTGAATTATTGAGAGTAATAACCTTGTAGCATTTTTAATATCACTCACTGGCAATTGCCTAAATCCCCCACCTATCTCCGTTTCTATTACAACGTCCTCTTGATATGGAGATTGCTCTGGCTTTTTCCCCCTATCTGTACTATTTATATTTCGTTGGAGCTCCAGCCCGCCCTTCAATGCCTTTCTGGATAAAGTTTTGACAATCGTGGCTATCTCGTTTTTCTCTTTCCATATTCCACGATTTGGCCAGAAAATGCTCTCCCCTTTATGCGATAAGGCATCATCAGTCCAAAGCAGAGACCCTATCGGACAAATAGATTGGACAAAAGGCACATATCCGTATGTGTTCTCTTGTTCTTTGACTATTTTCTTCTCCACAAAAACGACTTCCTTTTCCTTGTCCCAGAAGTCTATGACTTCATTCCCAGTAGGTTTGAGACCCATTACTTCACCATAGTCTTTTACAATAGATGCTTTTGAACGCCTAGTAATCGGGGCAGCCCAAGCAATCCCTGCTTCGTCTGTATTATAGATAAACCACCTTCTGTCCACTGGCACAATATCAGGGATGATATTCCCTTCTTTATTTAACCTAATGCACACTCTAGCTGGAATACCACCCCTAACGCAGGCCTGTTCATTTACAAAAGCCTCTAAGCTAGGAATATCTCTACTAGGAAGCCACTCATTGACTGCCCTGCGAAAGTCTGTTGAGAAATACTCAATTTTGGTTGTTTCCTTATCAGTAAGATCATTACTTTCGACAATAATCTGCTTCTGGTAAGAACTTACAATGGCAATGGCCTTTTTTAAGTAATCCAATGGCTCTGGCAGCGTAACATTGGCGACATCTTTCTCATCTCCACTACCATCCAGCTTGCGCATCGTGAAAGGGTCAAGCAAATATAGCTTCTCGTCCTCATCCATGCGGTCATAGAGGGGCTTCATCTCCTCTAATTTAGCCTGGACTAATTTATATTCTTCTCTACTTTCATCGGACATAGTTAGCTCCTATTAGTGCCCATTCTTGGCTTTGAGCCAAGTGTATAATTCACTCAAAATCTGTGTGTTCTCCTTGAACGCCCTATTGTAATCGTCTAAAATCTGCGTGAGTCTATCCTCCATAAACTTCCTGTCATCCCTCATTTGATTGACTAGATGGCGATATTGCCAAAACATAAGGACTGCCAGTATTCCCGCTATACCACCAATACTACCGATGTATTCAATTAAGCCCATAGTGTCCTCCTAGTACTTCCAGACTGGTGTTACACTCGATATTCCCGCCAGTTTATGGCTGGCCACCGCATACCTCCTGGCATCCATGCCATGACTCCAAGTATGAGTGGTTTTATCGGTAAATTCCCCGGTAGTTTTATCCTTGAGGTAGCAGAAGTTCTTCTGTTCCTTGATGCAGTGCAGACTATCCTTGGTCCAGTGCTGATAGAACTGGTTGACTTTCTGAATACCATACTCCACACTACCCTTGCCTTTAACTGCTTCAATTACAACAAAGCCGAACTTGCGTAGCTCTTCAGCACTCTTGGGTTCGTTGGGGTCAGGGTAAATCGGCTCGTTCCTAACATGAACTAGATTCAACTTCCTAGCTATCTGGTCGTTGGTCAAGCCTGAGTAATCATAGAAAATCTCTTGAGAGTAGAGCTTGTCACCGAGTATGACATTCTTAACAAGAACCGTAGGGTCGGCAGAGAAGCCAAAGTCTAAACCGTAGAAGACTTCCCCCATAGGTAAACTATCCACCTGCTCAAAGTGGGGATAGACTAAACCCTCAATCTTGCCGAGTAAGCCAAGCTCATAGACATTGTGGTAGTTAGGGTCTTTCCTGCCCAGGCCTTCTATGTCTTCCCGCTTGCCTGCTGGAATAACGTCTAGGGCATCAAGGTATGTTGAGTGGTCATAAGCCCACTTGGGGTCTTCTAAATAATATTCATGCGCCCAAAATTTTGAGCGGGGATTCCAGTCTATGATGATAAATACATTGGTACGAGAGATAAGTTCCTTCGCTACTTCCCACGATAGTGTATCCCCCTCGTTGATAAATAGAATATCCCTCCTCATTCCCAGCGCCTTCTGATTATCTGCACTGAGAAAAGTGAATACCCCCTTCCATTTAGGATTTCTGTATATTCTATCTGTCAGGTTATAGTAAGGATTATTCTCAGGGCATTCGCCTAAAATAGTAAAGAAGTCTCTTATACACCCACCCTTGAGATGAGGCACAGACTCGGAAAGTACGTTAATATCGAGTTTCTCTTGTGTTTCCTGTGCTATTACGATTAACGACTGTAGTGCCGAGAACGTTTTGGAACTGTATGTCCCACCCTCAAGGAGTATCCCCTTCTTCCCCTCCACCCACGCTTTCAGAATCGCCTTGAATACCTTGGTTGTTCGTATGTCCATTAGCTAATAGTATTGTCCTCTTACCCACCAAGCTGATTAAGTCCTTAGTTTCATTGTCAATAACGAATACATTAACTACTCGGTTTACCACCCTATTGTCCTGGTAGCCATCCGTATAGATTTTGTCCATCTTATTGAGCAGGTCAATAGCTTTCATAGGATCGTGAAGTTTTACCGATGTGTGAACAGTAGGCTTGGAGCCATCATCATCATATTCAGTTCTGGAATGTATCTCCTGAATGGCACCAGCATATTTAGTTTCAGAACCTATGTTCACCCATGATCCATCCTGCCCTAGCTCCATAAAGTCTGCTAACTTCGCTCTGGCTATCTCAGTTAATCTCTCCTGCCTCTCCTGTACATTCATAATGGCAGCACTCGTGACCTCTTGACGAAGTTCAGCAATTCGAGCCTGAATGTTAGGTTTTGTTAAGTTCTCTGAAGCGATAACGGTTGCCGTTTTAGGTTTATATCCAGCCTGAATAGCAGCCTCAGTAGCATTGCCAAGTTCAAAGTATTTAACACAGAATGTCTCCTGCTTCTGCGTAAGTCGTGTTCTCATAATCGCCCTTTGTCATCTCGTTCTCTACCGGTTATATTCGGTTTTTTAATCGGTACATTGTTCATAGTTCTCCAGAAAAATTTTATCTCATAGCTGATAATATAGTGCTCAAAGCTAATTTGTTCGTAAATCAGGGGCTTGACAACGTATAGTTAGTATGTTAGTCTGTATGTAGCAACGAAACGAGAGGAGGTGCGATATGCCACAGTGCCCAGAGTGCCAGAGTTCCACCCTGGCAAAAGCCGGGAAAACCTGGCGGAATCGAGGCAAGATCCAGCGATACCGATGCCTCACCTGCGGGAGAGTATTTATTCCCGCAAATAATCCTGACTGCGAGGCAGGAAAAAAGGAGGAGCAATGAAACACGAACTAGCCAATATATGGGAGGGATGGTGTGGCAGCGTAAGTCCTACATCACCCGAAGGAGATTTTCAGTCATATGACGAAGTCCTTGATTATGTCCGAGACCGGTACCGTGAATGGTACTGGAGTGGCGACCTAGATGAAATGACCGATGCTGAATTAGAGAATGTCGCAGCACAACTCTGGACATATCAGCAATCCTGCCACGAAACCCCATAAACTATACTAACAGCCCGAAGTACTGGAGGCCAGCTCCGGTGAGAATTGGCCTCCATCCTTTTTTCAGGTTCACCAGTGAGTTAGGATTCTTGCCAGGTGCATATTTCGATTTCTGTTTCGCCATCTTGTTCCTCTAAAGTTGTATGCTCCTCCATCCAGCTCCAAGCATCATCATCAAATTCCATTCATCTCCTCTTAAATAACCTCATAATCCAGCTTAAAGCAAGGCAACCTTGCGGTTCTCCTCGGCCTTCGGTTATCTCCTGAAGGTAACCGTCTAGTTTCTCAATATCAACAGGGCTATCTGGTAACCAGTGGTTACGGTTATCTACCACACAATAAGCCTCGTCCACCCTGGCATCCCACCAATCCCAAACAGCCTTCTGTGCTCTGCCCCATGTCATGAGAGTTATACCTTCATCATCATAGGCAAAGGAGTGAACTCCATGACCACCGACCTTCTCCCCTGGTGTTTCTGTCACATGCCATGTTTCGTGCGAGGTAAACTGGTTCATATCCTCTCTGTATAAAGTTATACCTAGATTCACTCCACCAAGAAGGTGAATACAATGCCTGACTTCTTCATGATCCTTCCAATCCACAGAGGCAAAAGCATAAATCGTGTAATTCTTACCACCCACTAGCCAGCCATCGTTCTTCCAATCCCGCAAGCTCCATAATAAAACCAAGCCTCTATCAGCACCGCCTGTCTGCTCAAAGTATTCAGAGACAACTTCTTCATCCAGAATCTGTATTTGCTTGAGCTGCTCAAAGGCCTCTAAGACTAAGGTATGATGTGCCCTGGCCGCGACAACGCAGTCTCCATACTTGGAGTTATTGAATACGAAGTTGTCCTCAATGCTGTAGTGTTGGTGGTTATCGAAGGCAACAGGCAGTGGAGGTAACAGTTCCCTTCGTATAATAGCTTTCAGTGGTATCGTCCGCCTGTCAATTCTAGCTGGTAGTTTGCCAAATTTATATTCCATATTCACTCCATAATCCTGATTATCAAACACGCTATGATTAACGCCCACGTTAATCTACCAAGAGCCAGGCCGAACTTGTAATACCACGCTTCCCTTGCCAGGATAGCGTAGAAGTCGTTATCCTGGTGACCTTCCTGGTTATCTTGAATAGTGGGTATCTTTTCCGCCTTGTTAAAAGCAGCACCATCGCCCCAGCCCGAGGCTATCATGTGCCACTCGTCCCAGGTTAGCCCTAATCCTTCCCATGCAAAGGACAGTATTTTGCGTATCATTTAGCTAATTTCTGTATTCCTCTGGCTATTATCGGAAATCCGATTAACGCACCAAACACACCACCAAACGAATAGCACAGGTCTAAAAGGATTTTTAGCTCGTAGATAGCACCGACTACCCCAAAGCCAAAACATACCAGACCCGAAACTATTAAT
>Ga0180438_10002908_pt1 | contig 26881 bp, 23 predicted proteins | sample SS_ome_12_FD_132455 | JGI IMG/M metagenome (GOLD analysis project Ga0180438, IMG submission 132455) | Hypersaline lake sediment archaeal communities from the Salton Sea, California, USA - SS_3_D_2 metaG | ecosystem: Environmental > Aquatic > Non-marine Saline and Alkaline > Hypersaline >... | reverse complement strand
TGCCTGGGCAATCTGGATGCCGAGCAGTTGGCCGACCCCCCGCAGGCCGACTTCACCTGGATCCTCGAGCGGTTCAGGGAGCTGGGCTGCGTGGGGATCGGCGAAATCACCGCCAATATCCCGCTGGACGATCCAAGGGTCATCAACCTCTGCCGTGCGTGCGGTCGCTATGGGCTGCCGGTTCTGTTTCACGTGACCGGTCCGGGTAGAGGTGTGTACGGCCTGATCGATGAGGTCGGCTCTCCCCGCTTGGAGCGGCTGCTGCAGGCGGCTCCCCAGACCACCATAATCGGGCACGCCCCGGGATTCTGGGCCGAGATAAGCGGCGATCTGAATCCTCAGGACAAGTTCGTCTATCCGGAGGGGCCGGTGGCCGGGGAGGGCAGCCTGATCCGGCTGCTGCGCTCCTATCCCAACCTCTACGCTGATATTTCCGCCCGCAGCGGACTGAATGCAATCAGCCGGGATCGGGATTTCGGTGTCCGCTTCCTGAACGAGTTTCAGGACCGCATCCTGTTCGGAACCGATATCTGCTTCACCGATCCGGAAGGGGAAATACCTGTGCTGCAGTATCTGAGGAAGGTGCGGTCCGACGGCGCGATAAGCACTGAGGTCTTCGAGAAAATAACCGGAACAAACGCGCTGAAGATACTCGTGCTCTACCGTCGGTGAATTACACCATCTTGAACATCTGAGACATCCGCCGTCCCAGAATCCGGTTGGCCAGGAAAATGGCCGTTAGCACCAGTACGATGAGGATCGTGCCCAGGGCATAGGCGGGTCCGATGGTGGCGGAGAACAGATACTCCACGATGGCCACGGAGATCGTCTTCCAGCGGGCCGAGTAGAGAATCACCGTGGTGGACAGCTCCCCCATTAGCGTGGCGAAGGAAATCACCGCCCCGGCAAGGATGCCCGGCGCCATCAGGGGAAGGGTAATCTTCCTGAAGGTGGTCAGCCAGGGAGCCCCGGTGATGGTGGAAGCCTCCTCCACCGCCACGTCTATCTGGCTCAGGGAAGCGGTGGTGGATCTGAATATGTAGGGCATACGCCGGATGAAAAAGCCGACCACCATGATCATCCAGGTGCCGCTCAAGATCAGCAGGCCGGAGGAGAAGCCGACCAGAATGGCCACACCGACCACGATTCCAGGAAGGATAAAGGGCAGCATAACGGTCAGGTCCAGGATCCAGCGGGCTCGCAGATTCTTGCGAACATTGATATAGGAGAGCAGAGTGCCGATGACCGAGGCGATCACGGTGGCCGTAGTGGCCAGAAAGAGGCTGTTCCTGATCGGAACCAGGGCGATCTCGAAGATCCTCCGGAAATTTTGAAGCGAGAATTTGTTCGGATAGCGGGTTCCGGCCCACCCCTCGGTGAAGGACGTGAATATCACAGTCAGGTGCGGGAGCAGGGAGAAGAAGATAACCCCGAAACAGAATATGGTTCCGACCCATTTCAGGAGCTTGCTCGAGGATATCCGGGCGGCCTGGGTGGTGCTGGTGATGGTGACGTAGGAACGTCTGGAGGTCACGTACTGGGAGAGGAGGATGGCAGCAGCCACCAACACGACGTTGACCATGGCGATGGCCGCCGCGGCATTGAGGTTGAAGAACCCGGTGACCTGAAAATGGATCAGGGTCGGCAGCACGTAGAAATTTCCTCCTAAAATTGCGGGAACCCCGAAATTCCCCACCGAGCGCATGAACACGATCAGGGCACCGGCCACGATGGCCGGAACAACCAGAGGCAGGGTCACGGTGCGGATGACCCGCCACCTGGAGGCGCCCATGATCTCGGCGCTCTCCTCGATGTACGGATCCGCCGAAATCAATGCGCCGTAGGTGAGGAGGAAGATAAACGGATAGGTGCTCATGGTGATGGCTATGATGACCCCGGGTGCTCCATAGATGTCGGGGAGCTTGAAATTGAAAGCGGTTTCTAGAAAATAGTTGACCACCCCCTGACGCCCGAACAGGAGGATCCAGGAGTAGGCGCCTACGAAAGGCGGAAGGATCAGCGGCAGGGTGCCCAGGGTGAGGAAGAAGGTCTTCAGCGGGGTCTGCGTCTTGGCCACGAAGTAGGCCATGGGAATGCCGATGAGGCAGGAAAAGAGGACGCAGGCCAGACCGACGATCATGGTGTTGAAGAAAGCGCTTCTGTAGAGGGTGGAGGTGGAAAACTGAGAAAAGTTGGCCAGGGTCAGGTTGCGCAAGGTTGGTGCATCCCCCAGCTCGATGAAGCTGTTGAACACGACTTTGGAGAGAGGATAGACGATGAACACGACCAGGATGATCAACGCCAGTCCCAAAACCAGGTAGGGGGTAAACTCGAAAGACTTCAGCCGCTGTTTGATTGCTCGTGCCATGGGATCTCCTACGCCTTGTCCAACTGTTGTCTCTGCTCCGTAGGAAAGAGCTTGGCTTCCTGTCCGTGGACCAGGACGGCAACAGCATCACCCACTACGACGCCCTGTACGCGGCGATCCTGGTCGGCCAGAATCTCCTGGGGATCGTGGTTTTGAAAGATCTCGATGTAGTAGCGAACCACCGAGCCGAGGTAGAGAATGACCTTTACCTCGCCCCGCAGGCTGTTGGGATAGTCCGGATCCGCGGAGATTTCCATCTGCTCGGGCCGGACGAAGAGAATCCCCTCTCTATCCTGGAAGCTGCTGATACTGCCCGAGCTGTTTGTGAGAGTGATCCGTTCGCCGGATCGGAACGTCACAACAGGGACTGCATCTTGCTGGACTTCGCAGGCGAGGAAATTGGCCTGACCGATGAAATCCGCCACCCTGATCGTGTTGGGATTTTCGTAGATTTCATCGGGAGACCCGACCTGGCTGACCTTGCCGGCGTGCATCACGGCGATCCGGTCTGAGATGGACAGGGCTTCCTCCTGATCGTGGGTCACGTAGATCGTGGTCACTTTCGCCTGCTGCTGAATCCGCCGGATCTCTTCTCGCATGTACACCCGCAGCTTGGCGTCCAGGTTGCTCAGGGGTTCGTCCAGCAGCAGAAGCTGGGGATCGTAGACCAGGGCTCGAGCCAGGGCGATCCTCTGCTGCTGGCCGCCGGACAGCTCGCTGGGCTTGCGTTTCTGAGTCGCTTCCAGCCCCACCAGTGCAATGATGCGGTTGACCCTGTCCTCGATTTCTCGCCGCGACAGCTTTCGGATTCTCAGCCCGTAAGCCACGTTTTCGAAGATCGACAGATGGGGGAACAGGGCGTAGCTCTGGAACACCATGCCGATGTTTCGCCGAAAAGGGGGGAGCGAGGTGAAATCCCGGCCGAGGAAATCGATCGTCCCGCTGCTCGGCTTTTCGAATCCGGCGATGCAGCGCAGCGTAGTGGTTTTCCCGCAGCCGCTGGGCCCCAGAAGGGTGAACAGCTCCCCCTCTCGAATATCCAGGGAAACATCATCGAGAGCCTGCACCTGGTCGTGTTTGCTCCTGAAGATCTTGCTGAGATTCCTGATAGATAGAGTGATCCAGCTGTTGTCGTGTTCCGTCATTGGGAAAACCTCATTTTGCGATTAAAGAGTAAACGAGCATGGACGGTCTACTAAACCATCCATGCCCGATAGCCTGTCAACGAGTAGCGAAGATTTCTCCGAATTTCTGCAGGTATTCGTTCCTGCTGTCCGAAGCCTTGTTGGCGTCGTACTCGAAGAACTTGATCTCCCCGGTCGGCGTGAGTCCCGGAGGCGGCGGCACGTCGGGCCGGGTCATCCTGCGAAAGTGGGGCGCCTGAGAGATGATGGTCATGGCTTCTTTTGTAGTCAGCCAGTCCATGAAGATCCGGGCGTTCTGGGGATTCGGCCCTCCCTTGATGATCCCCGAAGCGTCGAAACGCAGGCCCGTGCCTTCACTGGGATACACAGCTTCCACCGGATTTCCCTTGGCCTTCTCGGTGAACACGTTCCCCTCGCCGGTAACGCCGATACCGAACTCACCGCGGCCCACGAAGGTGTAGACCAGGGTAGAGCTGGGGACGAAGGTGGTTGCCCGGCGCACGTTGTTGATGTGATCCCAGCCGTACAGTCCGACCATCTGGAACAGCTGAGCGTAGGCGGAACCGGAAAGGGCGGGGTTGGCCATCACTATTTCTCCCTTGAACTTGCTATCCCCAAGGTCCTTCCAGCTCTTCGGAGCGTCCCGCAGAGGTATCCTGTCGGTGTTGATGATGAAGGCCTGGATGTTGAAGCTGAAGCCGAAGTACTTGTTTCCCCGGGCGTCTTTCACGTCGTCGGGAAAGGCGGACGCTTCCTTTACCCTGTAGGAGTCCAGAAGGTCGTAGACTACATCCAGGTTTTCCTTGGCCATGGCCATGATGATGTCCCCCTGTGGTCTTCTGGCCTCGGCCTGGACACGAGTAATGATCTCCCCCGATCCCTGCCGGATATGCTCCACGTCGATGTCTCGGTACTTGGCCTCGAAGGCCCGGACCAGATCATCGCCCATGTCGGGGCTACCGGCATTGTAGATCACCAGCTTTCCGTCCGCTGCGACGAGCGTGGCGCTCAACAGGAGCATCAGGCCGATCAATAAGGCGGTCATTCTGTTGTTCATGCGCACCTCCTTGAGAATTATTGGTTGCACTCGAGATTGTACATGATTTGCCGCCGCCGTGCAAATTCAAAAACCGGCGATGTCAAACCAGCGAACCCCAGGTCGATATGCACCCTACGCGCAGCCTGCAAGATCCTTCTTCAATTTTTCTGCATCCGTAAACAGAAGGGAGCGAATCCCCAGAGCCCGGGCTGCTTCAACGTTGACCAGCAGGCCGTCCACGAAAACGGACCGATCCGCCGAGCAGTCCCCGTGCTCCAAAACGCGGGCGCCGTTTTTTAGGTTGTCGATGATCGCCGCGACATCCGGGTCCAACTCCGCATCGAAGAATCTGCTGAGCATCACGACCCCGCCCATATCGAAGCTGTACAAATAGAACATCCGTTCTCCGTGGCTGCTCAGCCAAGCTCTTGCATTCTCTGAAGCACCTCTGCGATCGTTCCCCGGAACGGGCCCGGTTTCTCCATCTTGATGCTGGTCAGGGCGGCGGCGTACCGCAGCGATTCCTCGATCCCGTGGTTCAAACGCCAGGTCATGTAGGCGGCAAAGCAGGTATCTCCCCGCCCGGTCCTGCCCGAGAGATTCGAGGGGTTGAAGGGGGCGGCGAACATTTCCTTTCCGTCGTAGAGGAGCACCTCCCTCGAATGAGTGATCATAACCTCTGAAGCTCCCCACCCGTGGAGTATTTCCGCTGCTTCTCGTCTATCATCGACTCCCGTGATCACCCGTGACTCGAGGGAATCGGCTTTCAAATAGGTGATATGGGGAAGATATTCCCTTTTCTCCGGCCAGTCCGCCCAGGAGAAGCTGCCCTCGTAACTGGTGCGGAGCATGCACTGCAGGTCCAGCCCCACTCGGGCTTTCCGGGACAGCGGCCGGATCATTTCCGGGGGGATGTCTCCGTAGAACAGACCTGCAAGATTGAAGACCTCTGTGCGAACATCGGGGATCTCCTCGAGCCGAAAAGGCTCGGCCTGGGAGAGGAGAGTTACCTTCCGCTGGTCAACATCCTCGGTTTCGAAGACGTTTTCTATAGACGTGGTGTGGGCGCTGGGCAGGGCGATCACATCTATACCCTCTTGTTTCAGATCGTACAGAAGCCCGAAGTCTTTCTGCGCCAACTTCGTCAGTACCAAAATACCGGCGCCGGAACGTGCTGCAGAAAATGAGGAAAAAAAAGCTGCGCCGCCGATGAATCGGGATACCGTACCTCTGTCCTCCAAAATGTCGTCGGTAATGTGGCCGACGGTGACAATGTCATACCCCTTACTCCTCATGCTTACTCCCCCTGTTTCTCGAGGATCATAGTAACCAATTTCTGTTTGCGCGTCTCCAGTTTGTCCTCCGTATCCGCCTCAATGACCAGGCGTAGTTATGGCTCGGTGCTGCCCGCCCGGAGGACGAACCACCAGTCGGCAAAATCGATGCGCAGGCCCGAGATTTCCGTAACGGTTCCCCTATGATAGGCTTGCCGGACTTCTTCGATTATACCTTCGGCGTTCTCTACAGTGAAACTCAGCTCACCCGAGGAGAAGTAGCGCCCAAGCGGTCCAACAAGCTCGGAAAGAGGCTTTTTCTCCCTGCAAAGAATATCGAGCATAATAAGAAGAGCGAGCAAGGCGGAGTCGCAGTAGAAAAAATCACGGAAATAGTAATGCCCCGTCAACTCGCCGGCGTACAGCCCCTGCTCGCGGCGCTGCATCGCTTTGATCACTGCATGTCCGATAGGGCAGGGCAGGGGTGTTGCGCCCGTGCTTCGGAGATACTCGGCAATGCTTTTTGAGGTACGGATATCGTACAGTACCTTCGAGTGTCCCTGCACTTTGTCGAGGTGATGCTTGAAGAAATGGAGCCCCAAAAGTGCCGTTATCCGGTCGGCCGGAACGGGCTGCCCCGTCTCATCGATAAAAATGATTCGATCGCCGTCTCCGTCGAAACAAACCCCCAGATCGGCGTGTTCCTCCAGGACCTTCTCCCGGACCTGGCGGAGGTTCTGCAGCTCCAGGGGATTCGATCCATGTTGGGGAAAGAGTCCGTCGGGCACGGCATTGATGATGCTGTGTTGTATGGGCAGATCCGCCATCAGCCGGCTGAAGCGGTAGGCTGTCGCGCCGTTGGAGCAGTCCGATACCAAGCGGACAGATCCGATACCCTGCTTGTACGGTTGTAGAAAATCAATGTAATCGCTGGTGATGTCCAGAAAACGCATGCGCCCCCTCGATCTCTTCGGTATCGGAGCCACCTCCACCATCTCCTCCAACTTTTTCAAGCCCGTGCCGGCGACGACGGGCCTGGCCCCCCTGCCGGAGATCTTCAACCCGTTGTACTCCGGCGGATTGTGGGAGGCTGTGATCATCGTACTCCCGCAGAACCCATAGTAGGTGTTGGCGGAGTAGAGGGGGGGCGTGCAGCAGGGACCGATATCGGTAACGTCTGCACCGGCATCCCTGATGCCTTGGCCAAGGGCGGTGAAGATCTCCTCCGAGGAAAGCCGCGGATCTCGCCCTACAACGATATCTTGTGCTTCAAGAAGCCCGGGCAGATGATAGCCGATACGATAGATCATATCCCGGTTCAGCTGCTGGGGATGGATGCCCCTGATATCGTTTGCGGAAAACGGCGCCATGGTTGTGATTATCGTCCGGTGAGAGATCGCCTGGATGAAGTTGACAGGGATTCTATCAATCCGGGGAGCTCGGCCATTGTGTCCAGAACCGCATCGGGCCGGGGATTTTCGGGATCTGGAGTTTCCTTGAACTCATGGCGAATCTGTAGAGCCAGGGCGAAGCCCACCTGTTTGGCTCCTAGAATATCCCGGGAGGAAGCTCGATCCAGGAAACCTCACGCTACTGCCGGTAGGCTGTTAGTCCTTCGTTGATCAGTTCGTACAGTTCTTCGTTGCCCCCTCGAACGTTTACGCCCCCCCGGGACAGCAGCAGCCGAATTTCCGCAGTAGCCCGTATACCATTACTGCGGTCGTAAGAGTGCGTATCTATTGTACCTCCCATGTCAAAAAAGACAGCTTTCAGCTTCATGCCGTTACGCGGGAAAGTAGGTTTACTGTCATATGTAGACTGTGATGCACGGATTGTACGGACAAACTGGATTATCCGCGTCTAAACTATCAAGTTTATCCGCGAGTGTAAAGAAAAATTTTCAAATAAAATGCCATATGCAAATATTATTTCTAAGTCGGTCGGCCTGTCGCTCTTTTCGGTTTCGCCGCATCGGAGCTGTTGTGCTTTTTGTTCCCGGCGGACAGGTCGGATACCTCCTCGTGGTAGTAGGTGGTTCTAATATCACTCAACTCGCGCAGAGCCTCCATCGCCTTTTCACCCAATTTTTCCGCTACCCGGATAATGAGGGCATTGGTAACCGCCATGGGAACGAGGGAAGAGAGAAACACACCGAAAGGGCCCCGCTTGGCGTACAGAACCAGGTGAGCATTGCGGATCATGAGGGGCACGCGGGTGTCGGTGATCAATAGATTGGGAATTTGCTTTTTATGCACAAAATCGAGGAGGCTTATAATATCGGGGGTAGGTTTGTAGAATGCATACACGACTACGAAGTCTTTCGGGGTTAGCAGGATGAGCTTCTCGAAGATATTTTTCCCCGTGTCAGGGATAAGCACCGTTTTTTTGCGGAACCTGTTCAGTCGAAAGCACAGGTAGGTTGCCAGGGATTCGTTGGAGCCGCTGCCGAACACGTAGGTCGTATCGGCACGGCACAAGTAGCGAACAGCGGAGTTGAAATTGTTCTTATCAATGGATGAAACCGATTCGCTTAAGTACTCGATCTCTTTGCGAACCATTCCGGGATAGATGAAGCCCTGGCCCTTTATCTCTCCCAGGTAGCTCTTGATTCGGTTGGCGGCGCTGAGGTGTTCCTTGTAGTACCGGATCAGTGTTTTTCTCAGCTCCGGGTATCCCGAGTAGCCGAGGTTTTGGGCAAAGCGCACCACCGCCGCTTCGCTGGTTTCCAGGACAGCCGCCAGCTCGGAGATGGAGTAGAATATGACCTCCTGTACATTGGTGGATATGTAATCGGCGATCTTCTTCTGCTTCTTGGGAAGCCCGTCGTAGGCTTCGTGTATTCGGGAAAATAGATCTTTTCCCTCCGACATGATCCCATCCACACTTGAAAATATTTTTACTTTATTCTTAACCATTTTTTCATTTTTAACAACACAGCCGGGCACACGAGGGGGGAGCCAGGATCTGCTCGAGACGATGGACCTCACATCCCCGTAGTGGAACCGACGAACCAGCGGAGCAAAACCCACGCCCCGGCAATCAGCATCCAGGCGAGCATCGCCACCCAGAAAAAACCGAAGCCGGCGTAAAGGGCGAAACCGACGATTGGGCCTACAGCAGTGCCGAGGTCGAGGAAGGTGGAAAAGCGACTCACGTGAATTGCCCCGTCCCGGTGGGGAGCAAGATCTCCGGCCAGCGTATAGAGCAGGAGATGAACCCCGTTGCCCGCGGCGAACTGCAACAGGATGCTGGCGAGCACCAGAAACCAGGCACGGGAAAAAACGATACCCCCTATGCAGCACGCCTGCAGGGCGATCAGGACCATCAGCAGTCGTCTTCTCCCGAATCGATCACCGATTATTCCCGTAAGGGGGCCCAGAACCAGAGCTCCAAAGGAGCGAAAGCCGAGTAAAAGGCCTGTCAGGCTGGTTACCCCCAGAGATAGCGGAAGGATGGATCCGACTCTGTCGACTACGAGGCGTCCGGTGAGATTTGCCACCATCTGTTCGGTCATGGTTAGAGCCAGGGCGCATCCCCAAAGGCCGAGCATCGGCTTGTCCCGCTTCGATTCAGTAGTGACGGGCAGTTTGCCTTCATGAGGTCGTGGAGCTTTCGCCAACAAGAGGAGACCCGACAGTGTTGTGCAGCCGAAAATGAAGAACGTCGGGGGGATACCAATTGTATCTACCAGCAAGCCGCCGATGAGAACACCGCCACCCTGCCCGGCTCTGGTGATCGCCTGATATGCTGCAAAGATGCGTCCCCGGGTACGGCGGCTGGAGATTGCCAGAGCGGCCAAATATCCTTCGACTCGGAACAGCGACCAGCATGCTCCCCAGGCCAGGCGCGCCGTCAGGAGTCCCCAGAAGCCGATCGGCAGGGCGTAGCTGGCCGTGATCAGACTGCCGGCGATGATCGCCCCGTACAGAGGCCGGTTGCTTCGGCTGCGCCGGACCAGGCGGCCGGCCAATTCATTCGTACCCAGGCGGACCAGACGGTTCGCCCCCAGCAGAATTCCGACCTGCCACACCCGCAGGTTGAAGGCCTCGGGCCGGGAAGGAAGCACCGCGTAGAGCAGAGCATCTCCAAGCAGGGAGAGAGCCACGATCATTGAGGTTAACAGAAACCGCCTACGCTTTTCGGTTGCCTCTTTGTTCTCGATTCCCGGCATGGTTTTTCCTCCGGTGAGGCACCGGCAGTACCTGGTGTCGTCTGGGGCTCATGGTGGTGCAGATTCGATGCATCGTCAAGCAATTATGAAAATAAAGTTGCATACTCAGGGGATAACGAAAATCACTTGACAGATTACCCAGGACTTGTAGTATTAACACAGACGAAATGGCAAAGAACACATCCGCGGATTTGGTGGTTGGTCAAAAATTTCAGTTCGCCGCCGCAAAGCTCCGCAATCGTCCGGACATCCTGCTGGCCTTGGTCTTTCTGGTCGTGCTGTCGTTCCTTGTGATCGCACCCCTCGTCCAGATCATCTACACTTCCCTGATTTATCAGAGCAACGATCTGCGAGTCGTTCGAGACGCGCGAGTCGGCCAGTTCACTCTGTATCACTACGCAAGGATTTTCAGCGGGCGCCTAGCCCAATCGATCTTCTACAAGCCGTTCTTCAACAGTCTGCTTGTCGGATTCGGCGTCACCCTGTTTGCCATGACCATCGGCGCGCTGCTGGCCTGGGTCCTGGTGCGCACCCACATCCATAGTGTTGATCACCCGCTCCAGGAATGCTTGCGGCGGGCCCGAAGGATTCGGCTAGCAATCGGCTTCCCGGTGGTTCGCTTGATCCAATGAGATACTCACAGGGAAGGGAAAGCCCAATGATCGCCATTCCCGTAGCCTTGCCTCTCTTGTTCGTCCTAACCGCTGACGATGATAAGACAATCTGCCACTGTAGTATACAACAATTACACCGCGCAGCTGGGACGATGCACCCGTTTTCAAGATCAGTCTAGCTTGTTTTGATGATAATATCAGAGATAATGTTCGCCGCCTCGTCGCAGTTGTCCGCCGATCGATTGAGGTGGCGGTAGATCTCCCTCATTTTCAGCATATAGCCCGGGGTGTGATCAGGGTTTTCGAATAATTCAGCCAGGGCTTTCAGATAGATATGATGGATCTGGTTCTCCGTAGCCTTAGCCAGCTTTGCGTGCTCCAAAGCCACGGTAGAGTACCGCTTCAAATTCTTCAGTGCATCATAGATTTCCAGCGTACCTTTCTCCAGAACCTTGGCCATGGCGATCAGATCGTCGTCAGGCTGCACGTTGAAGATGTGCAGTTCCTCCACCGTCCTTTGGGCGGCATCTATGATCTCATCCACGGCTCTAGACAGCGCGAAAATGTCCTCTCGGTCGAACGGGGTTATCAGAGTTCGGTTCAGGCGATCGATCAGGATCCTTCGCAGGTCATCCGCCTCCCGTTCGAGAAAGTATACCTGCTCCGCAGCCTCGGAATTGCCCGCTTCCAGGCCGCGAACCAAGGTGGTGTAGGCTTGGTAGACCGTCTTGGCGTGATCGACCAGAAGCTGATAAAAATCCGTTTTCTTGTCCTTACGGAACAGAGAAAGTTTCATCTCAAGTACCTCCTACATTATCTGCATTATTTGACGAACAATCAGATAGAGCACAGTCGCGAGTGCCCCTGCCAGGGGGATCGTGAAGATCCAGGCAAGTAGAATCGATCGAATTACCAGCCAGCGTACCGCTGATCTCCGGTGTGCGCTGCCGACCCCTATTACAGAAGCGCTGATGATCTGGGTCGTGCTTACCGGTGCACCGCCGAGATTGCACGCCAACAGAACGACCGAAGCAGCCAGTTGGGCGCTGAATGAGTGATAAGGACGGACCCGAAAGATGTCGTAGCCTACGGTGCGGATGATTTTCGTGCCTCCCATGGTGACTCCGAAGGCCAGGCTGGCCACGCTGGCTACCATCACCCACAGCGGGACTTCCATTCGCTGTGCTTGACCGCTCAAGTAAAGCAGCAAGGCGATGAGCCCCATGGTCTTCTGGGAATCGTTGGTCCCGTGATTCATTCCCAGAATGATCAGGCTTCCTATCTGCAGCCTCTTCAGATACCTGATTGTTTTCCACTGGGCGCCAGCGAGTACGCGCATCAGAAGCTGGTGCACAGCACCGCCGAACAGGATCCCCAGAAATGGTGAAAGCAGGAGTGCTCCGACCACTTTCAGTAGAAAGACGGTCCAGGGGATACCGGAAAGTCCGAAGCTGAAAAGGACCGGACCAATCAGGCCGCCTACCATGGCGAAGGAGGAGCTGGTCGGCAACCGGAGGAGCCAGCAGAGCCCGTTCCAGATAAATGCGCCGGCTACACCGCAAAGAACGAGGAGCAGCGAGTCAGTATTTCGGGGTAGCAGGTCGACCCGGATAATTCCTCGAGCTACCGTCAGAGCTACGGGAACCCCGAAGAGCAAGGGTCCGAAGAGCTCGGCCAGGGCAACGACCACGAGGGCTTGGCGGAATGTCAGAGATCGGGAGGAGACGGCGGTAGCGAACACGTTCGCCCCATCTTTCATACCGTTGGTGAAGGCAAACAGCAGGCAGAGCCCGACAGCACCGACCAGCACAGGCCTCGTCACAGATTGGTCCCGATGAGGATTTTCTGCAGCAGGTCCTGAATGACGTTGTTTACGGCATTGATCTCCAGTAGAACCTCCAGCAGCCTGGAGGTGAGGTGGGAACGAGCCTGGTCCCGGCTGATCGACGCAATCCCGTGATAGTAGAGACGAACGAAATTTTGTAGTTCGTATTGGTTGTTTTTTAGAAGTTCCCCGGCATACTTCCGGTTGCGCACATATTCCCCGATAAAACACTTGATGTTCTCCAAGACTCGGGCTTCCAGCTCGAGAAAGTGGGAAAAGGAAAAGCTCGATTTGTAGATTCGCTTTTCTGTGGAGTAGGTCTGCAATAGGGCAAAGATCTTCTTTAGATTCGAGTAAACTTCAAACATGTCTTCCCAGTAGAATGGCAGGTAATACTTCTTATCAAGGCTGCGCAGGAAAAGGGCATATCCATCTTCCAGCTGTAGCTGCAGATCCAGCATTGCTTCGGTCTGCTCGGTATCCGAGCTGCCCGGCTCGGAGCATAGCAGAATCCGGAGGAACTTATGCAAAACCTCGACGCCGGCCAATAGATATTCGTCGAGCTTGATTCTCTGTCGAAACAATACCTTTCCCAGGTTTTTCATTCCTCTTGTCTCCTCTCGGGTATGGCTTACATATAAGCAAAAGATGTGCCAGATAACGAAATGGTATAGGGGAGTGGGAATACAATTTCATTACATGTAAAGAATTGAGAGGAAAGACTGTTGGCGGATATAGGGGCGGCGAATGCAGGTGAACCGTAAAGGAACTGTACGGTCCTCGTACAGTTACTTTACGGCTGCTTCATCTCAGAGAGTTTGCGCTGGAGAGTCACCCGGCTAATGCCCAGTCGATCGGCAACCGCGGTCTTGTTGCCCCCAAACCTCTCCATGAGTTTCTGAATCAGGATTGGTTCGACGCCCTTGTACAGAAGATCGAGAAGCCCCTTGTGATCCGTATATTTTCTCATAAACTCTCCGGTAAAATCGGAGAACAAATCGGCCCCTACCGCATCTCCTCGCAAATACCGGGGTATCTCGGCGGCCTGTATGATTCCGCTCTGGCAATTGATCCCCAGACTCAAGATGACATTTTCCAGCTCCCGGATGTTTCCCGGCCACGGGTAGCGCTCCAGGATAGACCGGGCCTCTTGGGTGATCCCTCGCAGGTTTTTGTTCAACTTGTTGGCGGCAACCTTGATGAAGTGCTCTACCAGCAGGGGGATGTCATCTCTGCGCTCCCTTAGCGGGGGGACCTCTATGGATGCAACGTTGATGCGGTAGTAGAGATCTTCCCGGAATTGGCCGTTCTTGATGAGCATCAATAGATTCCTGTTGGTGGCGGTTATGACCCTGGCATTGAGGGCGATGCTGCGTGATCCTCCCAGTCTTTGGAATTCCCGCTCCTGCAGAACCCGAAGAAGCTTCGTCTGAATGGCCAAAGGAAGATCACCGATCTCGTCCAGAAAGATGGTTCCCTCCGCAGCTGCCTCGAATTTGCCCGCCTGCCTTGATGTAGCCCCGGTGTACGCCTGGGCTTCGTGTCCGAAAAGCTCGTTTTCCAGAAGCGTCTCCGGGAGAGCGGAACAGTTAACGGCGATGAACGGTTCGCCGCTCCGGTTGCCGTTGAAGTGCAGCGCCCTGGCAATAAGCTCCTTGCCCGTACCGCTTTCACCGGCAATCAGGACGGTGATGTCGTTGTTGACGAGTCTGCCGATGGCTTTGAACACGTTCTGCATGACCTCGGATTTCCCGACCACCCGGGTCAGGTTGTAGGCGCGCTGCTGTTCATCCTGCATCACCCGCATGTAGTGACGCATCTTCCTCGACTCTATCACCCGCTGGGTTATGATTTTGATCTTCCCTATATCGAGAGGTTTCTCCAGATAGTCACATGCCCCCAGGGCAATGGAGTGAACAATGGTCTCCAGGCTTCCGTAGGCCGTGATCATCACGATGTCCACATCGTGCGCTTTTGATCGGATTGCCTTCAGCACCGAGAGACCGTCTTCACCGGGAAGGCGGTAGTCCAGAAAAACAAGGTCTATATCGTTTTCCCGGAGAAGTGTCTGTGCTTCCTCACCATTGTATGCTCCCAGAATAGTATGCTCACCTCGAAACAGAGCCGAAAAACTGAGAAAAACACCGCGGTCGTCGTCCACGATAAGAATCGTCGCCAAAACTGTCTCCTCTGCGCTTTGTCATCTACAGCGTGTGTATTCTTTGTTCGAGATCCTCCGGAATGGTAATCAAAAAACAGGTCTGCTCCTTGCTGCTGCGAACCTCCACGCTGCCGAAGTGCCGCTCCACGATCATTTTCACGATCGCCAGCCCCAGACCCGTGCCTTCCTTCCTGGTGGTGAAGAAGGGTTCGAAAATCATACCGAGATTTTCCGGAGCGATTTCCTGCCCATCATCGCAGAAATAAAATATGACCCCGCCGTCTTGGCGGTGCTCGCTCCGCACCTCGAGTGTGCCACCCTGAGGCATTGCCTGGATGGCGTTAAGTACCAGATTCATCACCATGAGCCTGAATTTTTCACGGTCCAGGAACAGGGGAGGGATTGACCCGTCCAACCTATCAACCACTCTAATATTCTGATGTTCTGTGTTGTACCTAAACAGGCTAAGGATCTCCCCCACAATCTCGCCGGAATCTTGGTGAGTGAAGCGCATGGGGCTGGGACGGGCAAACTCGAGCATGTCCTTGATCAGGTCATTCAGCCTTTCGCTTTCTGCAAGAATCGTGACGATCTCGCTCTGGCCTTCTGCGCCTTTGAGGTATCTTTCGCGGAGAATCTGAGCCATCATCTTTATCGAGCTCAGGGGATTGCGGATCTCGTGGGCCAAGCCGGCGGCCATCTGACCCGCAGTGGCTAGTTTGGCCGATTTGATCATGTCGTCCTGCAGCTTCTGGATGCGTTGATTGTACAAGCTCAATTTCCGCACCAGGCGATTGAAGCTATCGGAAATCAAACCGAACTCGTCCCTACTGGTCAATTCGATTCGGGTGTCGAATCTGTCTATGTTCAAGCCGTCCATGCCCGCCAGGATCTTCACCAATGAGGTATTGATGTTCCTCGCCAGAAACACATAGATTATGAAAGCAAGAAGTACTCCGATTCCGATCATCAGATACAGCAGGTTTTGAGAATAGCGCAGATATCTCTTTTCCTCCTGCTGGGATATCCCCAGACTGAGAGCTCCCCAGTACGAGTTTTCTTCGAGGAACAGCGGCTTGAGCATGAAGTAGGAAGATTCCTGGTTGAGCTGGACGTTCCTGAGGAACACCGTTCGATCGGAGGTCAACCGGGACACGATCTCCTGCCGCAGATGATCGTAACCCTGATAGGTGGACACGACTTTCCCGTAGCCCTGGTAAATGCCGTTCTCCATTCCCGTCAAGAGTTTGATGTGTTCTGCGAAGTCCTCCGAGAACAACGATCCGATCATGAGTACTCCCAAGATTTTGCCGTCGCTTTCGATCGGGGAAACAGCCCGTATGGCCACTCCGGACTGACCCTGCTCGTAGCTGACCGCACTCCTTCCGGCCAACCCCTCCTTCACGATCTCCTGGTTGATCTTCACGTCTCCGGTAACCTCGGGCTGGTGTCCTCTAAGAATTACTTTTCCGGCGGTGTCCTCGATCTCGATGATGTCGAAGATTCCGAGCCGGTGATAGTGCACCAGTTTGTCCTCCAGTGGATCGAATCTCCCTTCGATGAGCAGTGTAACCAGATCCCGGTCCGAGGACATTTCTTCAGCGATCTTCAAGCATTGCTGTTCGATGAACCGAACTTCCTGGGAGTAAGCGGTGATGCTGTCGGCGAGGCGGATGCGGATCTCCCGGTCGATCGTGTTGCGAATGATCAGGTAGCCGATCAAGAGCGCACTGACCGTGGTTATGAAGATGATCAGCATAAAGGAGAAGAAGATCTTGAAGTTCAAACGGTATCGAAAGAAATGAAGCATGTCAAATCAGCCGAATCACTCTCCCGTTAAAGTATAAGCGTGAACTTGTTTTCTTAGAAGTGCAGAGAAATACCGTTTGCCAAAGTTCCAGCAATTTCATGATGCGGACCGGGGGGTTCTTGACAGCCGGTGGATGCCGGTATACACAATGCTATTGCAAACGTTTGCAATAGCAACGAGGTCAGGGATCGAAGATCTCAAACGAATTGCCGGAGCCATGAACACCATGGAGGTGACGATCAAGGATATCGCACGCAGGGCCAAGGTTTCCTATGCCACCGTATCCCGGGCTTTGAACAAAAAGCCGGGGGTAAGGGAGACAACCCGGCGCAGAATACTCCAGCTGGCCGAGCAGATGTCCTATACGCCCAACGCCATCGCCAGGGGATTGGTAAAGAAGCAGACCCAGACATTGGGCTTGATCCTCCCCGATATCACCAATCCCTTCTATCCCGAAGTTGCCCGGGGAATCGAGGAGGGAGCGGATGAGAGGGGATTCAGCATCTTTCTCTGCAACACCAACTGGGAGAGAAACAGAGAGGTTCGCTACCTGCGGCTGCTCGCCGAGAAGAGGGTGGACGGCATCATTCTGGCACCAATCGACAACGAGGTTGAAGCGCTGGAACGCAGGCTTACCGGAACGATCCCGGTCGTCTATGTGAGCAACGCTCCCGTGGGAACACGACACAGTTTCGTGGTTATCGACAATATTCTGGGCGGTTTCCTGGCTACGGAACATCTCATTCAGGGCGGCTACAGGAGGATCGGTTTCGTTGGATCAACGGAGGATTCCCTCACGATCGAGGAACGACTAGAGGGTTATCGCCGGGCTTTGAAGAAATACGGTCTGCCCGTTGAAAAAAAATACATTCAGCTGGGCGAGTTCAAAGAGGAAGCGGGATACGGGATTATCCGGGGTATGATAGAGGGGGGCGATTTTCCCCACGCCGTGTTTGCGGAAAACGACCTGCTGGCATTGGGCGTTCTGCACGGGGTGAAGGCCAGCGGGTTGTCCGTTCCCGAGGATGTCGCCGTCGTCGGATTTGACGATATTCCCGCGGCCAGCTATCCGGAGGTCCAGCTGACCACGATGAGTCAGCCGAGCTACGAAATGGGACAAAAGTCCGTGGAGATCCTTCTGGACCAGATCCAGCCTCTATACCAGCCGCCGCCGGCGCGAATACAGCAGATCTATCTGAAGCCCCGTTTGATTGTCAGGCGAAGCAGTGTGTAATAGATTTGGCAGCTCGATTACGCAACCGTTTACGATAACGACATAGGAGATAGGCACAGGAGGTATCGATGAGTGAAACAATGAAAGCCGTGCGGCTCTACGCGGATTGGGATCCAAAACCGGATTTCAAGCTGGGCGCGAAAGACATCGACAGGAAGCAGACCTATCTGGGGAGCAAGGTCTGGCGCAACCCCAGAATGACGATCGAGGAGGCGGCCGTACCAAAACCCGGAGCGGGGCAAGTGCTGGTTGAGGTCAAGGCCTGCGGCATCTGCGGCAGCGACGTGCACATGGCTCAGGCGGATGATGAAGGCTACATCTGGTACCCCGGTTTGACGGGATTCCCCTGCACCCTCGGGCATGAGATGTCCGGTGTGGTAGTGGAGGGCGGTCCGGGAGCTCTGGACAAGAAGACCAACAAACCCTTCAAGGGCGGGGAATGGGTGTGCGTGGAAGAGATGATTTGGTGCGGCTCCTGCCAGCCCTGTGCGGATGGCTGGCCGAACCACTGCGAACGGCTCGACGAGATCGGCTTCAACGTAGACGGTGCGTTTACCCGTTACGTGGTGCTGCCGGCAAGGGTTCTGTGGAGTCTCGACCCGCTGCGGGAAACGTACAGTGACGAGGACGTGTTCAAGCTCGGCAGCATGGTGGAGCCCACCAGTGTAGCCTACAACGCCGTGATCGAGCGGGGAGGCGGCGTGCGGCCGGGTGACAATGTGGTGATCCTAGGGGGCGGTCCCGTCGGGTTGGCGGCCTGCGCCGTGTTGAAGCGCAATGGTGCGGCTAACGTGATCATCTCCGAGCCGGAGGAGGGCAGAGTGGAGATCGCCCGCAAGCTCGGTGCCGATCATGTAATCAACCCGAAGAAGGAGAGCACGGCCGACCGGGTGCTGGAGATTACCAGGGGAATGGGGGCGTCGCTCTATCTGGAGGCGACGGGTCTTCCGACCGCAGTATATCCGGAGATAGAACGCTGTATCTGGGAAGGACGAACCTTGAACAGCACAGTCGTGGTGGTGGCCAGGGCGGATGCCAAGATTCCGGTCACCGGAGAGGTGCTGCAGGTGCGCCGGGCCCGGATCGTCGGTTCCCAAGGACACTCGGGCCACGGCACCTTCCCCCGTGTTATCGCCTCAATGGCTGGAGGAATGAACATGCTTCCCATGATGACCAAGACGATCGGATTGGAGGAGGTCCCCAAGCACATAGAGATGCTGCGGACCGACAGGCATGAGGCCAAGATCACCTGTCTGATGGACTAGGAGGGCCGCCTGCCTGCGGGTAGAAAGGACAAAATATGAGTGAAAGAGTGAACATGGCGGTAATCGGAGCGGGGCGAATCGGCCGGCTCCACGCGGAGCACCTTGCCCACAGAATTACCGGAGCTCGACTTGCAGCGATTAGCGATATTCGCCTGGAAGCAGCCCGGCAGTGCGCCGCCGCTTTTGGTGTGTCTAAAGTCTTCCAGGACTATCGCAGGGTTCTCGATGACCCGCAGGTGCAGGCGGTTGTGATCTGCTCGAGTACGGATACGCACGCCTCCATCATCGCCGAGGCTGCGAAGGCGGGAAAGCAGATCTTCTGTGAAAAACCCATCGCTCTGGAGTTGAAACAGATCGACGATGCACTGAGGGCGGTAGCGGATGCCGGGGTCAAGCTTCAGGTCGGGTTCAACCGCCGTTTCGATCCCAACTTTCGCCGTATCTGGGAGCTGGTGAGGGAAGGAGAAATCGGCGAGCCCCATCTGCTTCGCATCGCCAGCCGCGATCCGGCGCCGCCGCCGATCGAGTATATCAGGGTATCCGGGGGGATCTTTCTGGATATGATGATTCACGATTTCGACATGGCTCGTTATATAGTGGACGATGAGGTCGAGCAGCTGTATGCTGTCGGGGGGGTTCGGATCGATCCGGAGATCGGTAAGACCGGAGATGTCGATACGGCGGTGGTGACCCTGAAATTCTCCGGCGGCTGCTTCGCAACGATAGACAACAGCCGCCAGGCCGTTTATGGATACGACCAGAGAGTCGAGGTGTTCGGATCCAAGGGCATGGTCAATACGGAGAACAACACCCCCAATCGCACCCGTTTGAGCACCGAAGCAGCGGTCCGGGAAGATCTTCCCCTTTACTTCTTCATGGAACGCTACACGGAGTCCTACCTGAACGAGATGAGCGCCTTCATACAGTGCATTCTAGAAGACAAAGACCCGCCGGTAACCGGAGTGGATGCCCGAGCCCCTGTGGTGATGGGCAAAGCGGCCCGCCTGTCCTGCGAGCTGAACCGGCCGGTGGCTCTGAGCGAAGTATCCTGAGGAGACCAAGAAGAACATGTTGTGGAAAAAAGAGAAGTCAATCATAGATAAAATAAAAACCTACCTCGATCAGGTGGACAGGTGCCGCAATCGCTTCCGTGTGTGCATCGAGCGGCTGATTCTCGAACCTGAAAATGCGGAAAATCCGGCGATCCTCGAAGAGGTGCACCGGTCGGAATCCAAAGCAGACGATCTGCGCAGGAGTATCGAGCTCCAGCTCTACGAGCGGGCTCTGATCCCGGAATCCAGGGGGGATGTGCTGGGTTTGCTGGAAACTCTGGATGCGATTCCGGGAATGTTTCAATCTCTCTGTTATCAACTTCTGCTGGAAAAAATCACCTTTCCCGACCAGTTCAGGGAACGCTACCTGCATCTGGTGGATGTCAACATCAAGTCCTACGATTTGGTGCGAGAGGCGGTGCTGGGTCTGTTTTTCAGCAAGGACGTGAAGGCTCAGACGGACCTTGTGGACGCCGTGGAAAGCGATTCCGACCATATGGAGCGGGATCTGATCCGGGATATCTTCAGCAGCAAGATGGACAAAGCGGACAAGATATTATTGAAGGAAATCGTGATCAACACCGGAGACATCTCCGATCAGGCGGAGACCGTCAAAGACAGGTTGATTCTAGCCATCATCAAGCGAAAGATCTAGTCGATGTATCGCCTGCTCAGCGGGATCTTCATGGGTTGGTCCCTGGGCTCGAATGATTCCGCCAACATCTTCGGCACCGCCGTATTTTCTAAAAAGATCCGCTACCGAACGGCCGTCATCCTGTGCGCCGTGTTCGTGATTGTAGGGGCTCTATTGGAAGGTCGGGCCGGGATGCACACCCTGAGCGGTCTGGTGAATCAGACGGCGGATAGTGCCTTTGCAGCCTCCCTGGCGGCCGCCCTGACCGTTACCCTGATGAGCGTCCTTAAACTACCGGTCTCGACTTCACAGGCCATGGTCGGGGCGATCATGGGTATCGGGATCCTGCGCGGCCAGATTAATTTTTCCGGATTGACAAAGGTGGTGATCGCCTGGGTTGCCACGCCGATAGGTACGATCGTGGCCACCCTGGTCCTCTATCCCTTGATCGGCTGGTTTCTGCGGCTGTTGCGTTTGAACATCTTTACTCGGGATCTGTTTCTCAAGTGGGGTCTGATCATCGCGGGCTGCTATGGAGCCTACGCCCTCGGGGCCAACAACGTGGCAAATGTGACGGGGGTGTACATTCAAACCGGACAGCTGAACGTATTGCAGGCTGCCCTGTTGGGAGGCGGGAGTATCGCTTTAGGGGCGGTCACATACAGCAAAAACGTGATGATCACCGTCGGGAAGAAATTGGTGCGCCTCGATCCATTCAGTGCATTCATCGCCGTGTTTTCCATGGCCTTGGTCGTGCACACCTTTGCCATAATCGGAGTGCCGGTTTCCACCTCCCAGGCGATCATCGGCTCGGTGGTGGGAGTAGGAATTCTCAAGGGCGTGCAGACTATCAGGATACGGACGCTTCTGCTGGTTCTATTCGGATGGATCGGGACGCCGTCGATCGCTTTGGCCATCGCCTACCTGATCTTCCGGCTCCTGTTTCATTAATCCTGGCATGGCGGGCACAGCTGCCGTAGCTGAGCCGGGTTCATGATCAGGGCTTGCCTGTGAATTGTTTGTCGATCAGATGCTCGACATCCTCGGGAGACGAGCTGAACGGTCCGTTTCCTTCCATCTTTAGACTTGTGATTGCCGCGGCCCAGATCGTGGCCTCTGCAGGATCAAACATCAGTCGGCGGCAGGCGTAGGCGGCGATACAGGTGTCTCCTCGGCCGCTGCGGCCGATGAGCCTTCTGGGGAAGAATCCAGCCTCGTGGAATTGCCGGCCGTCGTATACCAGGACGCCGTTCCTGTGAGTGAGAACGATCTCTTTTGAACCCATGCCGAAGAGCATCCGCGCCGCCCTCCGCAGATCCCTCGTGCCGGTCAGGATCTCCGCCTCGGCGATGTCCGCCTTCAAGTACTGAACCAGGGCCAGTATTTCTTCTTTTTCCGGCCACGGTTCGGCAACCAGCAGTCCGTCCCGAACAATCCGCACGAATCCCTGGACGTCCAGGGCAATTCGCGTCTCTCGAATCCTCAAGGTCCGCAGCACTTCCAGTCCCACCTCCCCGCGAAAGGAAGCACCGACCACGGCCGTTCTCACGTCGAGATCTTTCACTTGTTCCGGCCCGAAAGATCCGGCGGAGGAGTCTACATGTATCAGGCGCTCGTCCGGATTGCCGCTGGGATACACCAGGCGCAATCGGGTCGATTCGGTGGTATACTCGGGGAACACATCCACACCGAGTTTCTCCAGGTGCTCCACTACATGGCGATGCTGTTTGGATAGTCTCGTGACGGCGCAGGTCCTGCATCCAAGTCTGGCGGCGACATTCGCACCGTAGTTGAAGGCGCCGCCGTCCACTACCCGCTCGCCCTGGAAATCGATGATGGTGTCCTTCGTGTAGTTGCCGATGAAAGCGATGTCGTAACTCTTCATAACCGGTGTCCCTCGGCAATTGCCGAACCGAGCATCTCGAAGCAGCTAAACGGCTTCAAGCCACCGGCTGCTCCGCCGGAAGGATGTGCAGGCTCTTCTCCCTGAGAATGACATCCACCTCCTGATCGGTTGCGAGGACAGTGTGTTCGCGGGGGTTGGGGACCTTCACGGTAATAAGCTTGTCGTGCAACTGCACTTCATACACGACCTCTGAGCCCAGGTACACCGACTCCTGGATCACTCCCCTGAGACCTCCCTCCGTTCTGGGTTCCAGGGCTACGGATTCGGGTCGAACCACCACAACCACCTTCATGCCCTCGGCAAGGTTTTCCGCATCCGCAGACACCTTGAGTTTTGTGCCGTACATATCCAAAATGGTGCTCGTCGGAGAATCGATTGCGGCGATCGTGGCCTCCAAGAAGTTTGCTTTGCCGATGAAGTCGGCAACAAAACGATTGGCCGGATGAGCGTAGATTTCCGACGGCGTACCGATTTGCTGGATGCGTCCTTCGTGCATGATCACTACCCGGTCTGACAGGGTCATGGCCTCCTCCTGGTCGTGGGTTACGTACACCGAAGTGATGCCCACACGGCGCTGCAGCTTGCGGATCTCGATACGGGTGGATTCCCGCAGCTTGGCGTCGAGATTGGAAAGAGGCTCGTCCAGCAAAAGGACCTTCGGCTCCATGATCAATGAACGGGCCAGGCTGACCCGCTGCTGCTGGCCTCCGGACAGTTGTGCGGGGGACCGGCCGCCCATCCCCTTCAGGCCCACCAGGCGCATCACCTCTTCGACCCGTTCCTTGATTTCTTTCCCCGCCACCCGATGGATCTTCAATCCGTATTCGATGTTCTGGGCGACCGACATGTGGGGAAACAGAGCATAGTTCTGAAAAACCATGGTGGTGGGTCTGCGGTTGGGAGGGACGTTGTTCATTCTTTCACCGTCCAGATATATGTCGCCGGAGGTAGGGAACTCAAAGCCGGCGATCATCCGTAAGGTAGTGGTCTTACCGCACCCGGAAGGTCCCAGCAGAGTGACCAGCTCACCTTCCCGCACCTGGAGGCTGACATGATCCACGGCAACCACGGATTCCTTCGAACCGCCGAATATTTTCACCAGATCATTCAGGATCAGATAGTCTTCCCTCATACGCCACTCCTTAACCGATTATGGTGGTCGTGCGCACGCCCCGCCCGATACGGCTCACCACCAGCTGAATGATCCCCAGGGAGATCATGACGATGACGATCAACAGCATGCTCATGGCCGCCGCCGGAGCGTAGCGGCTGTTGTCCACGAAACCGAGGATGGCCACCGTGATCAAATTCCATTTCCCCGACACCACGAATATGACCGCGCTTATGGCGGTCATGGCCTTTACGAAGCCGAAAGCCAGGCCGGAGAAGAAGGCCGGCGCGATCATCGGCAGGGTGACCTTGCGAAAGGTCGTGCTGCTGTCCGCCCCCAGGTCGGTGGACGCCTCCTCGATCGCCGGGTCGATCTGCTGCAGGGCGGCTATCCCGGAACGGATACCCACCGGCATGTTCCTGAATATGAGCAGAAGCACGATGATCCAGGCGGTTCCCGTGAGGATGAAGGGAAACAGGGCCGAGCGCTGGTTGAAGGCCAGGATATAGCCGATGCCGACCACGGTTCCGGGCACCGCGAAAGTCAGCATGGAGACGAACTCCATGACTCCCCTGCCGATGAAGCGCTTGCGAATCACCAGGAAGGCAATGAACATCCCCAGCAGACCGGTCAGCGGCGTGGCCAGCGTGGAGAGGCTCAAAGAGTCGATGATGTAATCTTTTCCGACCCGGAACGTCTGAACGTAGTTGTTCAGCGTGAGGGTGCGGTCCACGCCCCAGAGTTTTTGGAAGGAGCCGTAGATGATCGTACCGTAGAGGAGGAACACCATGGCGGTGAAAACGATGCAGAGCGTGTACACCGGCACCTTGATGTACCACTCCAGGCGCTTGATCGTCGCAGTAGTGGGTTTGCCCGTCACCGTGACGTAGCTCTTGCGGGAAACCCAGTACTTCTGCAGGAAAAAAGCCACGGTGGTGGGGATGAAAAGCAGCACCGCCAGGGTGGCGCCCCGGGACAGGTCGTACATGCCTGTGATCTGGAGAAACGCCTGGACCGACAGCACCCTGAAATCTCCGGAGATGATCATCGGGTTGCCGAAGTCCGCCATGCTCTGGATAAACACGAGCAGCCAGGCGCTGGCGATGCCTGGAACGGCCAGGGGCAGGGTTATCGTGGCGAACACCTTTGCTCGGGAAGCGCCCAGGTCCATGGATGCTTCCTCAAGTGCGGGATCGATCGCCTGGAGCACGCCGTACAGAACCAGGAAAGCCGTAGGACCGTAGGCGATCGTCTCCACGAAGACCAGCCCGCCCAGCCCGTAGATCGAATACTCCCCGATGATCCGCTGCAGGATGGGCGACAGGCTTCCCGCGCGGCCGAAAAGCAGGATGGCCGACAGGGCGACCACGAACGGCGGGGAGATGATGGGAAAGGTGATGGTCTGCCGGAAAAAACCCTTTAGGGGGAGGGGAGTGCGGGTCAGGGCGTAGGCGAAGCCGAAGCCCATGATCGTCCCGGTAGTGGCGGTGATTGCCCCGAGCAAGATCGAGTTGATGAACGGCTGGTAGTAATAGCGAGCCGAAAACACCGCCGCGTAGTTGGAAGGATCGAACTTCTCGTCGACTACCAGACTGTAGCGGAAGACCTGAAAAAGTGGAAAGGCGACGAACAGGAGGAGGAAGTAAAATATCGCCAGGATTGCCACCAGCAGAAGGGGCTCCTTCCAGATGATCCGCATGCTGGCGATGATCTCTCTACGGCGGCGGGTAGACACGTTCATCTTCTGTTTCTAAGCGTCCTCCAAATGGGATTATAGAGAAAAATCCCCGCCCCTCAAAGTGCTGAGGGGCAGGGAACTCTGTCGGGTGATTATGGTCGCTGATTATTTGCCTATCCGGTCCCTCCAGGCTTCGATCAAGCGGTCCTTGTTGTCTCCAGCCCAGATGGCGTCGTAGTCGATCAGCTCGACCTGATCCATTGTTACCGCACCCGGAGCTACGGTGGCTTTGGGATTGACCGGTAGGCGGCTCCACTGCTGAAAGAGATTTTGAGCTTTTACGGAGTAGCACCAGTCGATGAACTGTTTGCCCAGCTCCGGTTCGGGTCCGCCCTTGATCAGAGAAAGTCCTCCGACCTCGAATCCGGTTCCTTCTTTCGGGAAGGTCATCACCACCGGATAGCCCTGATTGATCCCTTTGGCAACGATATCGTGAGAGAAGGCGATTCCTACGCCGACTTCCCCCAGACCTGCCATGGATATGCAGGCGGTACCGGATTTCGTGTACTGAAAGATGCTCTGCTGGTCAAACTTCTCCCACCAATCGAGGGTTTCCTCCTCCCCCAGCATCTGGACCAATGTGGCGTAGGTCGTGTAGGCCGTGCCGGATGTGTAGGGATAGGCCATGGCCACGTTCTTGGCAAAGGCGGGATTCAGCAGATCCGTCCAGGAAGTCGGAGCCTTTGCGCCCTTCTTGCTGAGGAAATCCTTGTTGCTTATAAACCCGATCGCCCCTGTATAGAAGCCGGTCCAAGCCCAGTCATCGGCGTGGAGCTGGTCCTGAAGCTGGAAATCCGTGTTGGGGCGGTAGGGAGCCAACAGGCCTTTGCTGGCCGCGTTGATATGGGACGTGTTCGACCCTGCGTGCCAGACACTGGCCTGCGGATTGCTGGCCTCCGCCTCTACGCGGGCCAGGACCTCCCCCGAAGACATGCGCACCCACTCGACGTCGATGCCCGTCTCCGCCTCGAAAGCCTCGATGTAGTACTGGGCTTCTTCGGTGTCGAAAGCCGTGTACAGATGGAGGACCCGCTCTTCGTACTCTCCTCCGCAGAAAGCCGCTGCAGCTAGACCAATGAGCAGCAACACCATAAACAAACGCTTCATACAAACCTCCTTGATGTTTTTTCCCGGCAGTTGGTGTGAAGGTTTACATCAACTGCTGGTATTCAGTCTGCCTGGCTACAATCATATTCTAGCGGTACGTGCTGTCAAGGATATTTCCGTGGTTTTTCTTACGATCGAGGATTGCGATATGACTATGACCGGTTTGGAAGGGGGTCCAGCACCTCCTCCGGTGACGGCAACCCTCCGTAAACCTGGCAACACGCCTGAGGGGACTTATCCTAGGACTACCGACGGCTATATTACAGGTGGAAATCATACCTAGATTGCCGTTGTGACGAAGGGGCAGGAGGGGACGTAGAGGTTTGATCCGATCAACTTAAGTTGCTGCTCCAGCGGCGCATCCATACCATAATTCTTTTCTATCTATATACTTGCAAATTTTCTGCGGTCTCTATGCAGACATCGG
>Ga0180438_10002907_pt1 | contig 26885 bp, 23 predicted proteins | sample SS_ome_12_FD_132455 | JGI IMG/M metagenome (GOLD analysis project Ga0180438, IMG submission 132455) | Hypersaline lake sediment archaeal communities from the Salton Sea, California, USA - SS_3_D_2 metaG | ecosystem: Environmental > Aquatic > Non-marine Saline and Alkaline > Hypersaline >... | reverse complement strand
TAAAAGAAAGTCTTTTAAGTTCAGGTTTGTGATTTGTAATTTGTGGTTTGGGATTTGTTTGTAATTTGTATTTTGTTGTTTGTAATTTTATTTTCTGCCATTTACTGGCAAAATTTCACTACTTAAGGAACTAAAGTTAAGGTGTCGCTGCGCTCCATAACCTTATTAGTTCTAAAAAGGTATCGCGCCTACGGCGCGCCACAACTTTAGGCACTTTAGGCACTTCCTACTTTAGGCACTTAGTAATTAGAGCTTGACTTTGCTTTTTTGAGATGGTAAAGTTCCATTATACAATGCTAGGAGATAAAAAAGTGATAAGTGTAAACAATAAGCGCTTCTAAGGAGAAAAACCATGGAGATATGTTCAAATTGTCTCAAGACTAAATCCAGGGAGCACAAATTTTGCCCCTTGTGCGGGTATCCGGAAGGGAATATCGGACTGAAACAATGCAATAAAGGACATATTATTTATGAAACCTTTAAAAGCTGTCTCTTTTGCCAACAAGCGGGAAACCTGGGCAAATCCTTTTTAAACGCAAAGGTGCAAAAAGGAGCCCCTACCGAAATTGTCCAGGGTGCTGGAGTAGACAAAACAGTGCTGGAAAGCGATACAGGAATGGAGGATAAAACTGTACTGGAAACAGACGTCGGACCTACTGTGATAGAAGAAGAGAAACTAGATAGAACCGTGCTGGAGGATTATGATGATAGAACCCGTTTGGATGGAGATACCACAGGCAGTGAAACCCGGATTCGGGAATCAGCGAGAAAACCACCCCCTTTTTTTGCCTGGGTGGTCTTTATTGATAAAGACGGGCTGCCGCTCCAGGATATTCGTTTAACCAAAGTAAAAAATATTCTGGGTAAAGACGATGAGGCAGATGTTCGGGTGACAGATGATTTTGTCTCCAAACTCCATGCCCTGGTCTATTTTGAAAAGGATGCCTTTTATATCTCGGATCTGGGGTCTACCAACGGCACCGTTCTAAACGAAAATGTGGTTATGAAAGAAGAGTTGAAAGATGGGGACTGTATCCGCATCGGTCATCAACCAATGATCTTCAAGCGGGTTATGAAGAAAATTACATGAAAAAATGTTGCCACTAAGACACCAAGGCACCAAGAATCACCAAAAAAAGTTTTTTTCAAAAAACCTTGGTGTCTTTGTGCCTTGGTGGCTAAAATAACGAATAACAAGGAGGCGTTTATGAATATGGATAAAACAGTACTCCAGGATGAAAAAGAACTAAACGGATGGTTGGTGGTTTTAAGTGGCGAGTGGAAAGGGAAAGATTACCCCTTGTTCGTGGGGAAAACCATTGTTGGCTCCAGCCACTACGCCAATATTTTCCTGCCAGATGAGCAGATGGAGCATTTCCACTTTAGCATCCGTTTTGAAAAGGGTAATGGAGTTATTACTGACCTGGACAGTGAGGCAGGATTATACATGGGAGAGAAACGGATTTACAGGGAAAAAATAGCAGATGAAACGATATTTAAGACCTCAGGTATAGAATTTTTAATTAAAATATTGTAATATAAACGAATGAGATTGTATTATTCCTATTTATCCGATGTCGGTAATGTCAGAACCATCAATGAAGATTGCCTCTTTGTCGGCAAAATAGGGAAGGATGCCTATCTATTTATAGTGGCTGATGGAATGGGGGGGCATGACGCAGGAGAAGTGGCCAGCTATAAAGCAGTTTCTATGTTTGTTAAAAGAATGAAAAAAGGAGTAGAGGGAAATATCCCGGAAGTATTAAAACAGATCGTTCTCAGTATCAATGAGATACTCTTCCATGAGGGGAAAAAGGCGGCCAATTATAAAGGAATGGGCACCACCTTAACCGCCCTGTATATCAAAGATGACAAAGGGTATATCGCTCATGTGGGAGACAGCAGGGTCTACCGATATGGGGACGAAAACCTGGAACAATTAACCGAAGATCACTCTTTGGTGGGAAAACTTCTTAAAGGTGGCTTTATTACGAAAAAGGAAGCACATTCACATCCAAAACGGAATGTATTGTATCAATCGGTAGGATTAAAACAAGGAATAGAAGTGGAATGCATAGGACCTATTCCTATCCAAATGGGACAAAAATTCCTGCTTTGCTCAGATGGTCTCAGTAATGAGGTCGTTGAAACTGAAATCAGTGAATTTTTAAAACTTAATTCCACAAAGCGTATTGTTGATGAGCTAATCAAACTGGCAAAAACCAGGGCTGCATCGGATAATATCACCGTCATTGCCATATCTACTGAGAAAGATGAAACAGCAGAACTGGAAGATACGGTTAAAATTGCCACACCGGTGCGGATTCTAAAGAATAAAAAAAAGAAGATCGGATTTTTCATCCTATTGGGACTGTTGATTTTGCTTCTGATTGCGTTGATTTATATTTTAATACAAAATTTTCAAAAGGAATCGGCTGAAGGGAATGAAGGAGACACTCTAACGACTTCCAATGATCAAATTTTAATCACCAATCGTGAAAGAAGGACCAAATGGAAGGGAAAATTTTAGGTAACTACCAAATTCTCAAGAAGATTGGAGAAGGGGGGATGGGAGCGGTCTATTTGGCCCGGGATGTGGGGCTTGAACGGGAAGTCGCTGTCAAGATCATCTCACCGGAATTGGCCCGCAATCCTGGATTAATGGCACGGTTCCGAGTAGAAGCAATTGCCCAGGCCAGGCTGAATCATTTCAATATTGTCACGATTCATTCCTTTGAACAACAAAAAGATATTTATTATATTGTAATGGAATATGTGACGGGGAAGACCCTTAAGGAGATGATAAAAGAGAGAGAAAAAATACCTGTTAATCAGGCACTAGAGATATTTTCCGGGTTGCTGGGAGGAATTGCCTATGCCCACCGGAAAGGGGTACTGCACCGGGATATTAAACCAGCCAATATTTTTATTACACCGGATGAGACGGTCAAAATTGGTGATTTTGGCATTGCCAAGGTATCCGGGATCGATGGTTTAACCCGGGTAGGTTCGACAGTGGGAACACCTCTTTATTCATCACCGGAACAGATTCGCGGAGAAAAGATGGGACCTGGAACAGATATCTATTCACTGGGGGTGACACTCTACGAAATGTTAACCGGTGTTCAACCCTTTAAAACCGGGTCTGGAGCTGACTTCGAAGTTCAGCAGGCCCACCTGGAGAAAACGCCTGTGAAGCCTTCTTCGCTTAACAGCGCGGTATTTTCAAAATTGGATGCGATTGTCATGAAAAGCCTGGCCAAATCTCCATTTGAACGGTTTCCCAGTGCAGAGGCATTTAAGAAAACAGTGGATGCCCTGGTAAAGAAAATGGCTCCTGCTGCAAAACGTAAAGAAGGAATGAAAAAAGTGAAGCTGCCGACTGTTGATTTTTCACGATTAAAAACGTTAAAAACGTTTTATCTTAAAACGACTCTAATAAACAAAATCCAGGGGATAAAGAATGCTAGAAAAAGTGCCGCCAATCGATTAAAAATGCCGGCCAGCGTTGATGCTTTAAAAAAATCTCAAAAGAGGAAACTTTTGATTATTTTAATACCGTTGTTGATACTTTTATTGCTTGTTATTGCCTATTCTGATAACGTTAATAAAGGTAACATTAAAAATATTATGAAAAAAAATGAAGCCCACAGAACACACAGAATACACGGAAAAAAGGCAAAAATAAAAAATTCTGTGTCTTTCTGTGTGTTCCGTGGGTTATTATTTTTTAGAAAGGAGGAATAAATGAGAACAAAACGATGGGTATTTCTTTTCATTTTAATCGGTTTTATAAGCACATTCTGCTCCTCTTCCTCAGGTGAAAAACTGACGGAAGAGCAGATGACCGCCTACCGAACCCGACCAGCCGTGGTGCTGGTTTACAGTGGTATGTTCGTGAAAATAGAATTAAAAAATGGCCAAACCTATGAGATTCCGAATTATGGTTCAGGCAGCGGATTTTTTATCAACCCCGATGGATACCTGGTCACCAATGGCCATGTGGTGGATTCCTATGTTAAGTATACCAACGATAAAGATGCCGATGCCCGGGAGGTGGTTAATAATTTTATCACCCAAATAATCATAATGGAATTCAAGAAGGCCCGGGGGCGTGAACCATCCCAGTATGAGATTAATGCTGAACTCACAAGGTTTACGAGAACCCAGGATCCCCAGATTGTCAACCATGGAGCCATTAATTATGTGCTGCTCTCCAACTCTGAAACCTTCCGTTTTGAGGTAAAAAAATTCAGCCCCTCTATCCCGGAAGGTGGTAAGGATATTGCAGTGCTAAAAATCGAGCGGGATAATTGCCCGGTGATTATGCTGGGAGATTCATCGAAACTGGCCTTACAGCAGAAGGTGTTTACTATTGGATTCCCTGCAGTTGTGGACCCACAGCAAATGCCAATGCTGGATAAAAGAAATACATTAAAATCCTCGATTACCGGTGGCGCTATTTCAGCCCTTAAGACAGATTTTAAAGGGATGTCTGTAATTCAGCATGATGCGGCCACATCCCCGGGTAACTCTGGTGGTCCCACTGTGGATTCCAAAGGCCGGGTCATTGGGGTGCACTCTTATGCAGCCCTCCAATACGACGGTTTTAAATTCTGTGTACCCATCAACAGTGCCAAAGAATTTATTAGAGATGCAGGGATTGAATTTAATAAACCCTCTGAATTTACAGAAGTATTCAATCAATTAATGGATTCTGTCTGGGAGGAGAAATGGTTTGATGCCCAGATCCATGTGAATACTGCAATGGCTTACATGAAAAACGAACCGGATCTTGAAAAGTTACAACAGATGATTCTGAAGAAAATCAGTGAAATGGGATTCTTTGAAAAGATATGGCGTCAGAATAAAGTCATTGTTATTATTGCGGTGATATTGATCGTGCTTATCCTGGTGGTATTAAAGGTAGCCTTTGGCCCTTCTACCTCAGAGCAGGAAGCAGCCGTTCCAGAAGAAAGATCCCCTGCCGATGCTGTACCCGACAAAACCAAAGCGGTTGAAGAAGAGGGAACCGTGTTGGAAGGGGAGATTGCAGGCAGTGTCACGGTGCTGGTTAGAGGAGAAGATAAAGGCACTTATAACATTACGTCCAACGGCATCATTGTGGGAAGAGACCCCGATGCAGTAAGTGTGCATATCACAGATGGTATCGTATCCAAAACCCATTTGAAAATACTTCCCAGAGGGGATCAGTTTTACATCGTGGACCTGGATTCCACCAATGGAACCTATGTCAACGGTGAAAAGATAAAAGAAACCCTGGTAAACCCAGACGATGAGGTGCAAATCGGCAAAAAAGGCGACGTTAAACTGGTACTTAGAAAGTAGACACGAAGACACCAGTGATATTTATTATAAATTTTTTTTTACGCTTCCTGGTGTCTCATGCTTCGTAGCGAAGCTACTTCGCAGAGTAGCATCCTGGTGTCTTTGGGGCTATTTTTTACTATATTCCTTTTTCAGCAATTGCAAATCGGCATCCACCATCATTTTAACCAGGTTTTCAAAGTTGACGTTCGGTGTCCATCCCAATTTTTTCTTTGCTTTTGAGTTATCTCCAATCAGGAGGTCTACTTCAGCCGGTCTGATAAATCGTTCGTCAATCACCACGAAATCTTTATGATCGAGGTCAAGGTAGGAGAAAGCGATTTCCACCAGTTCCTTCACAGAATGGGTTTCACCTGTAGCAATAACGAAATCTTCGGCTTCCGGCTGCTGCAGCATCATCCACATGGCCCTGACATAATCGCCGGCAAATCCCCAATCCCTTTTAGAGTCTAAATTTCCCATTCTCAATTCTTTAGCCAGTCCCAGTTTGATTTTGGCAGCATTATACGTGACCTTCCGTGTCACAAATTCCAGACCCCTGCGGGGGGATTCATGGTTAAAGAGGATACCGGAAACACCGAATATATCATAACTTTCCCGGTAATTGACAGTTATCCAATGGCCGTAGACTTTTGCCACACCATAAGGACTCCTGGGATGGAAGGGTGTTTTTTCCGATTGGGGAATCTCTTTCACTTTTCCGAACATTTCAGAGGATGAGGCCTGGTAGAATCGGACCCTGGGATTAACGGCGCGGACTGCCTCCAACATCCGGGTCACTCCTACTGCTGTAAATTCAGCCGTTAAAACCGGTTGGGTCCATGAAGTAGGCACAAAACTCATCGCTGCCAGGTTGTATATCTCATCCGGTTGAACCTCTTCCAGCAGTTTGATGATGGAGTATTGATCCAGTAGGTCTGCCTGTTTGATATGAATCCTATCTGTTATGTGGTCGATACGGTCAAATTTTTCCATACTGGAGCGCCTGACCATGCCGAAAACGTCATACCCTTTTTCCAGTAAAAAATCCGCCAGGTAGGAACCATCCTGTCCTGTTATTCCTGTAATTAATGCTTTTTTTGCCATTGCAACTCCTGTTTCTTGTTAATAAAGACTCAATTTTATATTAAATAAAGGGTTTAGTCAAATGGAATTTAGAGGTAAAGGGGTAGAGAGGTAGAGAGGTAAGAGGGGGCTGTTCAAGGATTTTGTGAATCAAATCCATATCCAATACACATAAAAATAAAGTTCAGGGATTGGAAAGCCACAATCAAAACTCATAAATATGACGCGAAGCGCCCCCTTTACCTCTCTACCTCTCTACCCCTCTACCTCTTATTCAATCTTCTTAATGGTTCTCTCCCACCGGGTTTTAGAAAAGAAATTGACCACTGTCATGGCCAGGTCTTTGATTTTATGTTCAATTCCCGGGGTTAAATATTCATCCGTCGTCGACTCATAGGACCAGTAAATCCGCCAGGGTTTACCGATAATGTAATCAATCGGTACAGGTCCCCAAAACCGGGAATCGTAACTGTGATCCCTATTATCTCCCATGCAGAAATAGTAGCCTTCTGGCACTTTGAATCCTTTTTGACCGTCGACGTCTATTAGTGAATCTTTGAATCTCTCGCAAAATTCAATGGTTCTGCCCTCATCGGGAAATCCCACTTCATCATTTATAGAAAAAGGCAAAAATGAAACCTTACCCAGGGCACTGATGTAGCGCGGATTCTGCAGCGGGAAATTATCCCCAGGATTGTTGCGTGTTTTTATCTCGTTGTCAAAACGGACATAAGGTTCATCCAAAGGCTCCCCATTGATATAGACTTTTTTATTAATAATTTGGATGGTTTCCCCCGGCAGCCCAATCACCCGCTTCACATACTCTTTTTCCATTTCTGCCGGTGCCTTAAAGGTGACAATCGATCCCCTTTTTATCTCTGTCTGGGGGAATATATAACTGTCTAAAGATCCAGGGGACCGCGTGTAGGCGATTTTACTCACCAGTAGATGGTCACCGATAAGAATATTGTTTTGCATTGAGCCGGTAGGAATAACAAAGGATTGAAGCAGGAACGTCATGACAAAAAAAACGTATATCAATGTCTCTGCGAACAGCTCAAAATACTCCCTGAAAAGGGTCACATCCTTTTTTTTCTTTTCTTTTTTCTGTTTTCCAAACATATTCTAATTTTACTCGAAAATCCAGGCAAAATCAAGGGCTCCCCTTGGACTACGTCCAACTCTTTTTTGAAGCTTGACGCGATGAATTATGAATGATGTGTTTTTAAAAGACATTGACTTTTCCCCCAAATGATTGTAGAATTGCGATTACAAATGATTTTCAACTCTATCGATTTTCTTATTTTTTTTAGCTTTGTTTTTTCCATCTACTTTTTTATTCCTCAAAAATTTAAATGGATATTTCTGCTGGCTGCCAGTTATTTCTTCTATGGGTACTGGAAAAAAGAATACCTTATTTTGTTGATTGTACCCACTATTATTATCTACTTTATAAGTCTTAAGATCAGCCAAACCCGATCGAAACGACGGAGGAAATTATTGTTCATTCTTGGGGTGATATCAGGCCTGGCTGTTTTGTTGGTATATAAATACATTGATTTTATCGGCAGTTCTATTTTCTCCCTGGCTGGTATCTTTATCTCCAATTTAGAATACAATCCCTTTAATCTGCTGTGGCCCATTGGTGTCTCTTTCTATTCCTTCAAACTGGTGAGTTATCTGGTGGATGTTTATAATGAGAAGACCAAAGCCGAAAAACACCTGGGGTATTTTGCCCTTTATGTCTCTTTTTTCCCCCAACTCTTGATGGGACCCATTGACCGTGCAATCAACTTTATCCCTGAACTGAAGAAAAAAATAAATGTTGATATGGATCGGATTGTTTCCGGGTTCCGGTTGGTGGTGTGGGGAATATTCAAAAAAATGGTGATTTCCGATCGGTTGGCCATTTTTGTCAATGAAGTGTTCAGGGATCCTGAGCAGCAAGGGATCAACTTAATCTTTGGCGCTTATTTTTACGGCTTCCAGATCTATTGTGATTTTTCCGGTTACTCCGATATTGCCATTGGAATTTCAAGAATACTGGGCTTCAAATCCATGAAAAATTTTGATTTTCCCTATTTCAGCAAAAGCATGACCCAATTCTGGAATCGGTGGCATATTTCACTCTCCACCTGGTTGAGGGATTATCTCTTTTTACCCATTGCTTATGCAGTCATGAGACCCATTAAGACGCCGAAATTGTACAGGATAAAGGCGGAAACATGGGGATATGTTGTTGGCATGTTCCTTACTATGTTTTTGGGTGGGTTGTGGCACGGTGCCCGTTGGACTTTTGTGATATGGGGCACGCTGCACGGCATTTATTTGATTGTCGGCTATATCACAAAAAAAACCAGGAAAAAATGGGTTAAAAAAACCAGGTTAAATAAATTCCCCAGGCTCCGCTATGTCATCAGCGTCTTTATTACTTTTAACCTGGTCTCCTTTGCCTGGATTTTTTTTCGTGCGGAATCGTTTGAAAACGCTCTGTCCTATATCAAATACCTCCAGTTTGGCTCATTCGGGAAAGGAACCGTATACCTTTTCTTCAATTTGATTTTGGTTTTTATTTTTATCCTCCTGGAGATTTTGTATAAAAATAGGGAAAAGCTTACAGTCATTCAACAGATGCCAATGGTTTTAAAAGTGGTCTGCTTTGCATTCTTTATTTGCTTTACCATTATCTTTGCAGTGGATAGTTCAAATGAGTTTATCTATCTCCAGTTCTAAAGTAAGAAAATTTATCACAGGATTCTTTTTATTTATCCTGTTTCTTTTTCTATTTGACAGGGGATTATTTTATTTCATCTCAAACCTGGAAGCCAATTTTTACCAGGAAAGCGATTTTGAAAAACGCTTTGAACGGTTTGCAGAAGATAAGCATTTCACTACGTTGATCTTTGGAACCTCTCGCACGTATGAAGGGATTCACCCTTATTATATCGAGGAAAAATTGAACCAAAAGGCCTTTAAAGAGAGTTATGTAGGAAAAGGACCAAAATATAACTATTATTTCTATAAACTCTATAAGAAATATGCCGGTATACCGAAAGTCGTTATCTATGGTGTGGATTATTTCATATATGCCGTGGATTCAGACCCAAAATGGATGTCACGATTTGATATAACCAACAGAGATGAAACCATTGATTATTTCTCAAGCCCGTTGCTTTTGGTGAAATACAAGAAAAAAATCGATAATTTTCTGAACAATATCTTAATCCAGTTAAAAGAGGATATGGAATCGAAAATTTCGAAAGAAACGCTGCAGGATTTTATCGACATACATAACTACACCGGGCTCACGGTAAAAAATAAAAACCTGGTCACCAAACCGTATAAAAATTATAAACGGCAAGCCTATCCCCCTTTCCCTGGAAAAGAAGGCCATTATTTTATGAAATTGTTGGATGAATTGGAAAGGGATCATGTGAGAATAATACTGGTGGTTTTACCGGACTATTTCGGCTCCTATAAGACGAATCTTCAACGGAATGAACTGATCCTGCATTTAATACAATTAAGGGATAAATATAAGAACTTATATTTTTACAATTACAATCGCCTCAAGAAATTTCCTTTGGGTAATCCTGAATATTTTAATGACGGTGGTTACGGTGAAACCAATTCCCATCTATCCCAGAAAGGTGCGAAAGTATTTAATGAACGCCTGATTAAAGATATTAAAAAGCATTATCAATAATAGAGAAACTTTTCTTCCTTTTGCTTGATTGCTGCTCTTTGTGGTATAATGACCTTTAAAAATTTGAAAAGTATATTTAGAAAGGACATAAATATGGCAAAAGCAACAGTAGCGATCTTAAGAACAAAGCCTGAGACCGTTCTGGATGATTACCAGAAATTATGCGAGCTTGCTGGAATCGAAAAGGCAATGGATATGTCAGTAAAAACCATTTTAAAAGATAATATCACCTGGCACAATGTTTTCCCCGGTGTCAATACCACCCCCTGGCAGTTGGAAGGAACCATATTGGGCCTGAAAAATGCCGGTTTCAATGACCTGACTGCAGTTCATAATCATACAGTGGTCACACTTCCGGAAAAGGGGGAGGAAGACCTGAAATTTAAACCCATATATGAAAAATTTGATATACCGGTTCTTTTTAATTTTAAAGATGAAGACATGAAATGGGTGGAGTATAAGCCCAAATTTAAAACCCTGGCCCTCCACAAGATTTTCCCCAAAGGGATACGGATTCCTGAATACTTTGTGGGGAAAAATATCGTACATATGCCCACCATAAAAACCCATTCGTACACCACCTATACCGGTGCGTTAAAAAATGCGTTTGGCGGCTTGTTGAATTATCACCGCCATTATACTCATACCTGGATCCATGAGACCCTGGTGGACCTACTGGCCATAGGAAGGGAGATTCACACTGGAATGTTTGCCACCATGGATGGGACCACGGCAGGTTCTGGTCCTGGGCCACGCACTGTGAGGCCCCATGATAAAAATGTCATATTGGCATCCGCTGATCAGGTGGCTATCGATGCAGTGGCAGCCAGGATGATGGGTTTTGACTGGCAAAAACTTCCCTGCATCGCCCTCTCCCATGAAAACAAACTGGGAATCGGTGATCCATCAGAGATCGAACTAAAGGGAGATGTAGAGGCAGCAAAGGAGCATTGGAATTTTAAAGTTGGCGTTAACCTGGCCACTGGTACAGGGCGCATCTTCTGGCACGATACACCCTTAAAATACGTGCAAAAATTTTTCTTCCATACACCGATTGTAAATATATTTATCTTTGGCTCAGAACTTTATCACGATAAGATCTGGTACAACATAAAAGGAAAGAAAAGGGTTCGAAAATGGTTCAATGAGTCGGCGTGGGGAAAATTGTTCGATGCATGCCCAAAAAAATAAATGAGCTAAACAATGAAGTCTAAAAAAACCCTTAAGTTCTTCATTATCATATTTTTAATTGGCATCCTTATCTATGTGTTCGCAGGGTTAAAACGTAAAGAATCCTCCGATTATATGAGTGACTTAAAATCCGACGGGGAGAAAATGGTTCACTCGACTTATGACAAACAAAACAGGAGAGCCATGGAAATTAAATGCAGCGAAGCGTTAAAAGAGAAAGACGATAAATTGGTAATGAAGGATATTGAAGGGGTCGTTTTTAAAAAGGGCCGCATGAATAAAGATATCCAGGTCCAAGCAAAAAATGGATATGTGACTAATAATAATCATAATTTTTATATAGAGAACGATGCCAGGATCGTTTCCGAAGATTTTACCATCGGCAGTCAGAATTTCCTTTTAAAAGACCAGGCCTTGATGAATACAAAAAAAAAAGTAAACTACAAAACCGAAGATCTGAAGGGCACCGCCAAAAGGGGCATGGAGTATTATTTAAAGCTCAATGTGTTGAAATTCTTCAAAACCAGCGGCCATTACAGACGTGATAACAGGGATTTTAGTTTCAAAACAGATGTTTTATGGGTTATTGATAAAGATAAACTCATGGTGATGGAGAATAAAGCCGTCATCCGTGAGGCAAATTCCATATTAAGAAGTGGTTGGATATCCGTTAAATTCACCGATAAATTTGAACGTATCAAAGAAGCTGCCTCTCAAAAGAATAGTTATCTCTATATTGAAGACAGGGAGAAAAAAGAGATTAAGGAAATTAAATCAGATATTATCACCAGTTTCTATAATAAAAACGGGAAGTTGACAAAAATCACCGTCATGCAAAATGCAGAGATTTTACTTAAAAGCGAGACCAATCATACGATAATCGTGTCGGATTTGATCGAGATGACGTTTGATGCCGCTTCAGGGAAAATCAAAAATATTAACATTCCCTCTCCTGGTCAGATCGAAAATAAAGGCAAAACCGATTTTACAATCACTGCCAACAAAATTAATGCAAATTATAATGAGGATGGGGAACTCAGCTACTGCCAGGGTACGGGAAATGCCGAGTTTATCATCGATGAATATAAGGGGAAGGCGGAGAGCCTTTCTTATAATATTGAAAAAAATTCAATAATCCAGAAAGGGCAACCTACCCAATTAATTAACCGGAACAACACGTTTAACTCCAGCAAATTCAATGTGGATACAGAAAAGAAAAAATTATCATCTGGTGCAAAAGTTAAATCCCTTATTCGTTTAGCAAAAAAGAATGTTCTTTTATCAGACGCCCCAATCTTTATAAACGCGGAGAATTTTTCGATATTTGAAAAGGAAAACAAATTTAGCTATAAGAAACGAGTCAATTTAGTGCAAGATGACGTTGGACTAAGGGCTGATAGCCTGGAGATTACAGATGACAACCATATTGAAGCCAGCGGAAAAGTCTCCTTATCTTTTAAGAGTGACGAGAAGGAGGTTGCCCTCAGGGGCGAGCAGATTACTTTTAACGCAAAGGAAAAGAATATCGATATCAGCAGCAATGCGATAATAAAAAATGATGAGAATATTTTAAAAGCAAACCGATTTGTGATTCAATTTAACGATAAAAACGAAATCACCCACATCTCCGGGAAAGATGGAATCGATTTTATTAAGGAAGACTTATACGGCACCTCAGGCGAAGTTGAATGGTTGTTTAAAGAAGATACAATGATTTTAAAAGATTTGCCTCAGATCGCGAAGAAAAATGGGGGGACCACCATTGGTGAAGAGTTAAAGATCGATTTGAAAACCGATAAAATAACCATCCTTTCCAGCGACACTGAACGCACAGAGACCATCATTGAATAATTTCGACATAAAAAACAATCCGCTGCAAGGGCTCACCATATCCGGGTGCGATAATTACAGCTTTTTTGAAATAAAATAATCGACCAATTAACCATAAAGCACGAATAATATCGATATTTGCGTGCTTGCGTTAGTACGTGTGTACGTGTGTACGTGTGTACGTGTGTACGTATATGCTTAAACCTACGGTCCATTATCAACGTATTAATACGTATAAATATAAATATAAGAGGTAAAAATGAAAAAGAACCTTAAAAAACCCAAACGTTCCAGGCCCTCTTCCAAAGGCGAAGTCCAAATAGCAGATCGCATTATCGAATATATATACAGCCTCGACGATAATGACCTTGGACGATTAAGGGTATCCTTAATGGCTAAAACTTTTGGCATCACCCGGTTTCGCATTGCACAACAATTCAGACGTAGAAAAAATATTAAAATTAGTGATTTTATTACCAAAGTAAAGATGCACCGGGCAGCGGAATTGTTGATTTTAAAAGAAAATGAAAAAACGACCATGATTAATTTATCAAAACAATTGGGGTATAAAAGTGCGGAATACTTTGTCAGACTGTTCAAAGAATATTTTTTTATCCACCCCAAAAAGTACAGGAAGATAAAAAGGTGTTAAAATAGAGGGGCTTTACCAATAGTCTGAACACTCACAAACCCAATTGGTGGCAGATTTTTTGCATGGCAGAGAGACATGTAACCAGGAAATCATCAAGTTCAACGCCCATTTTGGTACATTCCTGCATCTGTTCTCTGCTGGCACCTTTGGCAAAGGCTTTGGTTTTAAACCGTTTTTTCATCCGTTTTAAATTAATATTTTCCAGTTTTTTACTGGGGTGCATCAGTGCGCAGGCGACAATAAAGCCAGTGGTGGGGTCCACTGTGTAGAGCGTGATATCCATTTGGGATTTCATTTCAGCCTTTTCATTGTGGGCTTTGATGGCATTAAGAATATCCCCATCAAGATCGTATTCTTTAAGCATCTCCACGGTTTTTAATGTATGGTTATCCGGGTCATTGGCTGTGTAATTGTAATCCAGGTCGTGTAACAGTCCGGCAAGTCCCCATTTTTCCACGTCCTCGCCGAATTTCCCGGCAAATTCCCGCATGCAGACCTCCACAGCCAGTGAATGCTTGATTAAATTTTCATTGTTTAAGTGTTTTTTTACCAGTTCCAATGCTTTCTCTCTATCCATTTTGTCTACCTCTTTTTTTTAATTGTCAATTAATAATTAGAAGCCCCTTTGGAGGGGGGTGGCGGAGAGGGTGGGATTCGAACCCACGGTCCCGTTGCCAGGACAACTGCTTAGCAGGCAGCCCGATTCAGCCACTCTCGCACCTCTCCGCGCAAGTGCGCAAATGCCGAGGACGGGACTCGAACCCGTACAGGCTTTCACCCACAAGCACCTCAAGCTTGCGTGTCTACCAATTCCACCACCTCGGCGTGTTTGTCAGTGAACCTGTCCTAATTATTAATTCTAATTCGAGCCTTCACTCTTATTTTCTTTCTTATCTGCTTCTGTTGGAGCATTTGACTCTTCAGTTTTACCAGTATCTACAGCTTTATCCGTAGTCGTTTCCGTACCCACCTTTTTCTCGCCTGTTTGATCTCCAACGTTTTGTGCCTGTTTTACATCATCTTTGGTCACTACAGACCGTGTACCGGCCCGATTGGCTCCTAATATCCATAGTGTCAAAGAGGTAATCATAAAGAGAACCGCAAGGGTAGTGGTTAACTTTGACAATAGTGTCGCCGTTCCCCTGGGACCAAAGGTGGATTGACTTCCGCCACCGCCAAAGGCACCAGCCAAATCTGCACTTTTTCCACTCTGCAGCAAGACCACCACCACCAGCAGTACGCAAACAACAATATGAATAAGCAATACAAATCCTTCCACGATTTCCTCCTATTTATGGACGAATTTAACAGAACTTTTAATTATAGCAAAAAATGAATCAACTTTCAAGGAGGCCCCACCAACAAGTACACCATTTATGTCATTTTGTGAAAGAATATCGGAACTATTTTCCGGCTTGACTGAGCCCCCATAGAGTATTCGCATGGTTTTAGGAGTATCCATTTTTTTCTCTAAAATGCTTCTTATAAATGCATGTACCTCCTGGGCCTGTTCCGGTGTGGCCGTTTTACCCGTTCCTATGGCCCATATGGGCTCATAGGCAATGACGATCTTTGTAACCTCTTCCGAACCTAAACCGGCCAGATCCTTATCAAGTTGTTCTTCTATCCTTGAAAAGGTTTTTCCTGCTTCTCTCTCTTCCAAACTCTCGCCAATGCACAAAACTGGTATAAAGCGGTGGTTGAGAGCGGTTTTAATTTTTTTATTAATACTTTCGTCATTTTCGTAAAATAGTACTCGTCGTTCCGAATGCCCGATCAGCACATAATCGACAATATTCTCCAGCATTAGTGGGGATATTTCTCCCGTAAATGCACCTTGTTCTTCAAAGTGGATGTTCTGTGACCCGGTTTTAATACGATGGGAAATGTCTTTCACCGCAAAAAGTGATGTGAAAGAGGGGAACACCAGCACCTCGATTTTATCATCTGGGAAATGACCATTGGACTCTATTATTTTGTGCAGGTCATTGATAAAAGAGATACTCTCTTCAGCGGTTTTAAACATCTTCCAGTTTCCAGCGATGATGTACTCTTTCATTATTCCTCCGAGAGAGATTCGATTCCTGGTAATTTTTGTCCGGATAAAAACTGCCGCATCGCAATACCCCCGAAGGAGAGAAGGGAGACTTGATGTGAAACGCCGGCCTTATGAATGGCAGCAGCCAAATCACCGCCTCCAATAATGGAAGTCGCTGAGCTAGCAGCCACTTCCTTAGCAATTTCTACAGTGCCGGCTGAAAACGTTTCAATTTCAAACACCCCCAGCGGACCGTTCCACACAATTAATTCAGCATCTTTTATCTCCTGCGCAAACAATCGGATGGTTTCAAATCCAATGTCTAATCCCATCATCTCTTCCGGTATCTGATCGCTCTTTTTGATCATCCGAATGGTCACCTCAGGTTCGATGGAAAGTGCAGCGATATGATCGATCGGTAGAAGTAGTTTGACATTTTTTTCCTCTGCTTTTTGTAGGATATCCCTACACAGTTGAAAGTAATCTTCTTCCACTTTCGAACTTCCCACCGCGACTCCTTTTGCTTTCAGGAAAGTGTAGGCAATGCCGCCGCCAATGAGAATTTTTTTGGCCCTGTGAACCAAGTGAGTGATAATGTGGATTTTATCCGATATCCTGGCTCCCCCTAGTATGACAGTATAATTCTTAGGAGGATTTTCCAGGGCCATGGTGAGATAATCGATCTCCTTTTTTAACAGCAAACCTGTCACTGATACCGGTACAAATTCAGTGATTGCCTGGATGGACGCATGACTGTAAATAGAGTCATCCAACGCATCGTTAACGTATATATCGATATTTTTTGCCAGTTCCCGGGCAAAGTCAGGGTCATTACTGGTCTCTCCAGGGTGGCTCCTGAGGTTCTGGAGCAGCAGTATGTCACCCTCTTTTAATTGGGATTTAAGGATTTCAACCTCTTCTCCAACAATTTCCTCGGAAAATGTGACTTCTTGGTGGAGCAGTTGGGACAACCGTTGGGCCACTGGCTGCAGGGGCGGCAGGGTTAAATCCGGTTTTTTATCACCCCCGGGCGTTCCCAGATGAGAGGCACACACTATTTTAGCTCCATTTTTTACCAGGTATTGAAGGGTTGGGAGAGATGCCCGTATCCGTGTGTCGTCGGTTACCTCACCTGCATCGTTTAATGGTACATTAAAGTCAACCCTGGCAAAAGCGCGTTTCCCTTTTACATCAATATCTTCTATTGATTTTTTTTTCATTTTAAACTCTTTTATAATTTTTAATTTATGGTTTATGATTTATTACGGTTAGCTTTCTTTACAAATTTTTGTAATTAAGTCCTTAAGTCTGCAGGAATATCCCCATTCGTTATCGTACCAGGCCAGAATTTTTACCATGTCTTCGCTAATAATGGTGACAAATTCACTGTCAATAATTGAAGAGTGGCTGTTGCCAATGATGTCCGTGGATACCAGGGGGTCGGTGGAGTAGTCCAGGATCCCCTTTAATTCATTTTCCGACGCCTCTTTGAATAACCGATTCAGTTCATCAAAAGAGGTGGATTTTTCCAAATCAACCACCAGGTCTACCAGGGAGGCGTTGGGAGTAGGTACCCGTATGGCACTTCCTGTTATCTTGCCTTTCAGTTCAGGAATCACCAACCCAATCGCTTTGGCAGCGCCCGTAGTAGTGGGGATGATATTCATTGCAGCTGCACGGGCCCTTCTTAAATCCGAATGAGGCAGATCAAGAATTCTCTGGTCATTGGTATAGGAGTGAATAGTGGTCATATTTCCTCTGGTTACTTTAAAATGATCATGCAATACTTTGGTTACCGGTGCTACACAATTGGTCGTACAAGAGGCATTTGAAATGATATGATGAGTGGCATGGTCATATTCACTATCATTGACTCCCATTACAATGGTGATATCCGGTTCTGTAGCAGGAGCGGAAATGATTACTTTTTTGGCTCCGGCCTTTAGGTGTTTAGCTGCGTCGTTTCTCTTCCTGAACAACCCGGTGGCCTCTACCACCAGGTCAATTCCCAACCCCTGCCAGGGCAAATCCGACGGGTCTTTTTGGGCAAAAACGTTTACCTCTTTTCCATCGATTACAATACTATCTTCTTTTACTTCTACCTCTTTATTAAATTTTCCGAATATACTATCATACTTCAGCAGGTGGGCCAGGGTGGCCGGGGATGTGATGTCGTTAATTGCTACTATTTCAAAATCTGTTTGTTCATGACTGGCTCTGAAAAAATTTCTTCCGATTCTTCCAAAACCATTAATAGCGACTTTATAACTCATAGTATGACCTCCTAAATGAGTAAATTAGAAAAAAATAAATAAGATAAAAATTAACATAATACGTAACTATAATCAAGTCATTTCTTGATTTTTTTTGTTTTTCTTCGTATCCTGGTGGCAAATTTTCCTGTTTATGATATCGTTCTGACGTAACGATTCAGTTTCCAGAATTAAAATTCTATCATGCGTTCATGATTGAACGAGCCTCAGGGAGGTGGCGCCTGTTCCTAAGGCCACCGGACGGGCGAGTGAAACATGAACGCATGATAACATGGTGAGTTTTTCCAAAACTGAATAGTTATGTCTTGGTTGTGTTGGATTTAGGTATATAAAGTACAGGCCGGGAACGGGGGGGCATTCCCGGCCTGCTGGGGGGAGAGATATAAAATAATTCTCTTAAACCATATATTACCAAAAAATTCAAAAAAAAGCAAGCCCAAATCCAATTTTTTTTTTAAAAAATTAACCCAGCCTTTCGGCTATTTTTTCCATTTCTAAGACAATTTCGTTAAATTTAGAGATAGCAATCTTTATGGGCCGAGGGGTTGTCAAATCCACACCGGCTTCCTTCAGGGTATCCAGGGGATATTTGGTGCCGCCACTTTTAAGAAAATTCAAATACCGGGTTTGTTCTGATTGACCCCCTTTCAACACCATATCTGCCAATGCCGTGGAAGCCACAATGCCAGTACTGTATTGATAAACATAGAAATTATAGTAAAAATGAGGAACGCCACTCCATTCATTTTCAATATATTTATCAACCTGGACAATCCCCTCTTCATGCCCATAGTACAAGCGGGTCATTTGCAGGTATTTTTCATTCAGCCAATCCGGGGTAAGGGTTTGGCCATTTTCCACCTGCTGATGCATGGCCAGCTCAAAATCTGCGAACAGAGCTTGTCTGTAGAGAGTCCCTCTAAAATTTTCAAGGTATTGATCCAATATATAAAGCTTTAACTGGTCGTCGGTCTCGGCTTTTGTCAGGTAATTAACCAACAGGTCTTCATTAAAGGTAGAGGCAATCTCAGCCAGGAAAATCGGGTATTGGGCAAGGGGAAAGGGCTGGGTTTGGTTGGAAAACCATGAATGAAGCGCATGACCAAATTCATGCGCCAGTGTGGATACACTGTTGAATTTTCCGTTATAATTCATTAATACATAGGGATGAACATCATAGACAGATCCATTGGAGTAAGCGCCTGAACGTTTACCTTTATTGGGATAAATATCTGTCCATCCGGTTTTAAATCCTTTTTTTAAAACATCCGTATAGTCTTTACCCAACGGCTTTAAAGCATCCAGGATAATGTTCTGCGCTTCTTCTATGGTATATATTTTATCCACTTCTGGTACAGACGAGGCATAAATATCGTCATAACTCATTTTTTTCAACCCTAGGAGCCGGGTTTTTAATTTTAAATAGCGATGAAGTGATTTTAGATTTTCTTTTACTGTTTTAATCAGTGTATGGTAGACGTCTAAATGGATGTTGTTAGGGTAAAGAGCCGCTTCAAGGCAACTTTTATACCGATGAACCCGGGCATTGAAAAAATGGTTTTTTACAGCCCCGTCCAGAAGCACTGCATGGGTATTTTTAAAATCGGCATGGTGTGTCCAGAAGGTACGCATGACCTTGCGTCTATCCTTCCGGTTTTCAACTCCCCTGTAACGGCCGTAGGAAGCAGTATCCAGCCGGATTTTTTTGCCGTCCGAAAGAGTCACTTTGGGTGCCGGCATATCCAGGTCATTGAGAATACCTGCAGCTTTTCCCGGGGCTCCTGAAAAAAGACCGGTTTGAGCCACGATCCCTGCTTTATCAGAGGGGAGTATATGCTTCTTCATTCTCAGTATAGAGTCAAATATAAATTCGTAAACCTTGAGCCGCGAATCTCTCTTTATATATTCTTGAATTTTCGTTTTCCCCAATTTGAGAATATCAGGATTAATAAAGGTCAGCATACTGTTGAGATTCACATCAATGGTCTGCATCTCCCCTTTTTTTGCCTGGAGATTGGAGTTTCCCATATCCGTATCTACCAACAAGGAGGTATAGATATACAACTTGAGTTCTTTTTTCGCCACCTCATCCACGTGATGGAGTAGTTCAAACATCTTTCCTGGGGGGGATGTCCAATCTTTTGTCATTCCTTTAATTTTACCCATCATTTCCAGCAGTAATGTTTTGTCTTCCTGCCATTGGTCCAGGTTAGAGTAGATATCATTGACCATCCACTTGAAATCCTGGGGAACCTCTTTACGTTCCACCTGTGAATAATCAGGAACCTCTGTTTTTATTTCTTTTTTCATTACTTTACCTTTTGTACTCCTGTTTAATGCGCTGAAAAAAGTCATTATATCAGTAAAAAGGATAATAGACAATAGGAAACGAGAAATCTCTTTTTTGCATTTCTCATGACGATGGCACTTTTATCAATGGATATCAAAAAAAATGATATCCATAAAAAAATATTATACAAGAAAATTTCTTTATTTAGAGGTAATTAGCCCTTTTGGGATTCGTCCACTTTTTTTATGGCTTCAAGAACCCACGGAAAATAATTGGAATTCATAAAAAAATCTTCATGGCCCTTGTCTTTTACCATCATGAAATACTTTTTTTTACTGGACACGCTGGTGAAAAGGTGTTCCTCCATCTTTGCGGCATCGGCAAGAAAATCAAGCTCCATACCTAAAAATGAAACCGGTAAGGTAAGACGGTGATAGTTTTCGTTATAGTAGACATTTTTGTCATACGACATCATGACCTGATCCCTGGCAGCCCGATGGAACTGGTTCAGTATACCAAAAAAAGTGCCGTCCATTGTCCGATAAAACAAATATCGCCTGGCTTTATTGGAAACGTTAGGGATATGGTAGAGGAATTCCCATAACTTGAGCCGGGAAGCCACATTTAGGAGAAAATAGATCGGCGCCAACAGTATCTTTAAATACTTCTTTTCTAATAATGCATGCCTCAATTTCATGCCCACCGGCATAGGTAAGTATATGAAACATTTGGTCAAGAACAGCAGCATCCGGGTAGTGAGAATGGTTATGCTTTTACCAAATATTTTCACTTTAATGCCATCTTCCACCAGGTTTTTGAGCCACTTATTCTCACCTACTTTCAGGTCGGGGAAACTACCGATGGTAACCAATCCTTTCAACTTAACCTGGCGCTCCTGGGCCAGCTTATCGGAGAGGGTAACGAGGCCATCGGGCGATATTTGTACACCCATCATGCTGATAATTGCCGTAATCCCTCCCTGGCTGTGTCCCAAATAGATGGGTTTTTGCCCTGTGTGCCGATTTACGTAATCGATGACAGCAGGAATATCAGAAGCGGCGTAGTTGTCCATCGAGGTGTGTGACCATATTCCGCCAGAACCACAAGTACCGCGCGAATGGATGACGAAAATGTCAAAACCATTTGACCACAGGTATTCTGCCAGGCTGGTTTCTCCCGGTATCAGGTGATATACAAATCCATTCTGGAATAAACCGGGCCACAGGATGAGGGGTTGTTTTCCCTTATTAGGAATGTGAAACCCGTTCAGATGGATGCGCTTGTTTTTATAGGTCTTGAAGTGGATGGAGAAGGGGACATGTGCGGGCTTCTGCCCAGGTACGCTGTTGTCCCCGTACTGAATGTGACTGGGCGCATTTTGCCAGGTTTCCAGGTCTTTGCACCGGTAGATCCCCATTACAAAAAAAATAATATAAGCGATCCAGAAAACAATCGAGAATATCAACAATATCTCCCCTGTAACAAAACCGAATCCCAACCGCGCGCAATACTGCTTAAAATCGATGGCCGGGGCAGGATGGATGTAGGGTTTCAGCAGCCAGATGATGTCAAAGCAAATGAATAGATAAAAGTAGGTATCTTTGACCGCCAGGGATACTGGCGTGATGATAGGGATTTTGATGCGATGCCTCACGACACCGGCACTGGTGGCATACCAACGATGAGCCGTTTCCATTAGTCTACGGTATTTGACGGTCGCAAATCCCTGTAAAATAAGGAGCGGTAAAAACACGGCGAACTCATATGGTGAGGCCCCGGGTTTACTATAGACAGACAGGAGCGTAATAAGAACAATACCGACCGCCAGGTGCCTGTTAATACCTATTGATCGCCTGATCTCTTCCATCTGCGTCATAAATGACGCCTGCAGCGAGGATAAATTTTTTGCGTACATTTTTCTTCACGCAAACTGGACACGGTTTAAAAATCTGTTTCTTTTCCTTTGTATTTTTTGAGAAATAAAATGGTCAGAGTGATATAGGTAATCCAGAACAGAGATGCAAAAGCAATAAAGGTCCAGCCGGGGAGGATGCCGAATTTGAGCCGGTCTAGAAATTCAGCAAAACTACCGGCTGTATGAGGGAAAATGTACAGCTTGGAGAACCAGCAGATATCTAGCGTCAGGAATATAATGAAGTAACCTTTCCAAATACGTCCGGAGAAAGCGTAGAAAAAGTTCATGACGGGTTTATTGTCGGAATAGCCCTGGGCCAATTTTTTCTCCCAACCTTCTTCCGGCTCCGCTGACGGGTCCAGGGAGGGAACCAACGCGTTTTGTTCTATCAGCCTCACTCTATGAGCCGATGTTTCCGCGAATTGTGATGTTCGGGATTCGAATATCTGGAACAAAAAGATGATCAGCGATCCGAGAATCAATATCAGATGGCTGGAGGTTTTAGGAAAACCAAAGGCAAAATAAGCCATTCCTGCCAGTGCCAAAACCGACAGGTTACGTGTCGCATCCATTGAACGCCTATACCAAAGGAGGCGTTTCATCTCCTCTTCATACAAATTTTCAAAGCTTAACTCTTTCATCGAAACCTCTTTGTTTTAATTAATAAGAATCGATATTTTTTGTATTAAAATTTTCATGGGCATATTATAGTCAAATACTATACATTTTGCAAGATGTTCTTGGTGATTATTTTGAAATAACTTTAATGGGAGGTATTTTTCGCCTGTTTCCTTTTTTCAAGTTACTTTTTAACCGTGAAAAAGAAAAAGGAATTAGGCGAGATGTGTGACTGTGATAGAACCAATTCGGAATTAGCTGCTAAACGGAATTTTTCCCATAGACGTTGACTTTAATGGTTTTCTGCTTTATAATTATTTTCCTGTCCCTCGATATGTCAAATTATATTTTATATAAGGAGATGTTAAAATGAAAATTAAGAGGTTCACCAAAAAACTACAATTAAACAAAAAAACCATTGCCCACCTGGACAGCGGCGCAATGAAAGGTCTCCGCGGTGGCGCTCTGAGCAAACCCACCAAATGCCGCATGAGAACCTGTGAAAAGACCTGTCTTTGTTAGTTCACCATACCTGGAAATTCTAATTTTGAATCTGGGGTACTGGAGTGTCGGATTATTGTGGCGCGCCTTTGTAACTGCGCGTCATATTTTTTAGAACTAATAAGGTTATGGAGCGCAGCGACACCTTAACTTTATGCACTTAAAAGCTCTCCTCGCAACTCGTAACGAGTTCTGGCCAAAATTAGATGCCAGTCAATCATGAGGTTGCAAAAAAATAATCGAAAATACTTTCCAAATTTCCAATATTTTAATAAAATAATAGGTCGAGGAGGTTATTGTGAATAATAAAATCAAAATAAGCGCTGTGATTGTCTTTGGTGTGATCATCCTTTTCGGGTGGTTTGTAAATTCTTCATTTGCCTGCAAAGAAGGAAAAATGAAGAATATGAATCTAACGGCAAACACCTTTTCCATTGTGGCTCGCGATGAAACCACAGGGGAACTGGGGGTTGCCGTGGCCTCACGCTTCTTTGCCGTGGGCCATGCAGTGCCCTGGGCCAAGGCCGACGTCGGAGCTGTGGCGACTCAGTCCTTTATGAACACCTCCTTTGGGTGGCGCGGCCTGGAACTGCTGGAAAAAGGATTGACACCAGGAGAAGTGATAAAAGTCCTGATCCGAAACGATGATAATCCAACACAACGGCAAATAGGTATTGTATCAGCAGACGGGAAATCTGCCACCTATACCGGAGAAAAATGCCTGGCCTGGGCTGGGGGTAGAAAGGGTCCGAATTATGCGATCCAGGGGAATATCCTGGCCCGTGAAGCCGTGGTAATAGCAATGGAAAAAGCATTCCTGGAAACCAAAGGTACATTGGCCGAACGCCTGTATGCTGCCCTCATGGCGGGTGAAAAGCAAGGCGGCGACTCACGGGGAAAACAATCGGCTGCCTTACTGGTGGTGAAAAAAGGGGCTGGCTACGGTGGATACACGGATCGGGCCATTGATATACGGGTGGATGACCATGCTGAACCGTTTAAAGAATTGGGACGATTACTGGATTTTGCCCAGATGAATTACGCCTGGAACGAAGCCTGGACTCTGTTTACTCAGAAGAAATTCTCTCAAGCCCTCCCGCCCATGGAACGGGCTGCTCAAATGCCGCCGGCGAATGCGGAAGTCTTTTATGACCTTGCAGTGATTCGCCTGGCAGCGGGTAAAAAAGATGCTGCTCTCCAGGCCCTGAAAAAAGCAGTGGACATGAATAAAAAATTGAAAAAACAAGCCCAAACCGACGGCGATTTATCAAACCTCAGGGGAACCCCGGAATTCGATCGCCTGGTTAAAGAATAATTCACAATAAATACTCAACAGTTAACCTAAACGATGAATGATGAAAAAGAGACTTTAGCCGAACTAATTTGAAGGAATTCTTTATAACTTTAGAACTTGACCGGTGTATCACTTTTTCACTTTTCTGCTATAAAAATGTAAAAAAGGGGTCAGCCGAGATGTGTGGAAACATTTTGAAGGGATGTTTGGAAGGGGATAGCCCAGACAAATACGCTTAACTTTCTAACCACCTCTCATCTTTACTGCAAGCGATCCCCCTCTCTTTGCAGTAGTCTTCCGCCTCCTTTGTAAACCCTTTTCGGGAAAAAATAAAACCGATCACACGCTCCAAATTTTCCATCTTCTTGATCGCTTCAAATTTTTCCAGGAAATTAACCACTTCATCTTTTGAACTCTTTTTTAACTCCCGGCTCTTTACTTCACCAATAATGGAATAATCTCCCGGGGATAAAGACCGGGCAAAAATATCCACACTAAAACTCTTTGAATATTCAGGGGAACTATCATATTTCCACACCCGCGAATAGTCGCAAAAATTAAAATCCTCCGGCAAATAGCGGGTAATCGATTTCAACAATTCATTTTTCTTCCGGGCTCGATATTTTAATTGATCCAGGATCACATACTCGGCAAAATAACCCATATGGTAATTGAATTTACCCAGCAAACGGTTATACTGCTTTTTTAGCGTTTCGAACGCCTCGTTGTATTCCTTCCTGATTACCCCCACATCAAATTCACGAATCTCTTTTTCATACACGCCGCGAAATACTTTATCGAAGATATTGTCCCCGACCCCACGGTAGTCGAAATTGGTTTGACCTTGCTTGATAATATCTGCTCTGACCAGTGCTTTGAGCTTTAATTCCAATTCCGCATCGGTCATATCCAGTTTTAACTCATCCAGTAATTCTTTCCGGGTCAATTCCTTGTGCCTGTTTTTGCACAGATGCAGCACGATATTTTTGGCATTTTGATCATTGATTTGAGGAAATGCACCGGCAACATATTCCATCCAGGTGGACTTGACAGCGCCGCGGTCATTCAGGGTTTCAAATTCCAGGGTATCTGTTAGCCCCTTAACCGTGGTGAGATCCTTATTCCTTAAAGAAGAACGAATGATGGAACTGATATAAAAAGGACTGCCTTCGGACAGTTGGACCATTAAATAAGCTGTCTCTTCCGTGACCGGGACATTAAAGTAACGGGAAAATTTATATACCATCTCTATTGCTTCATCTTCTGGCATATTTTCAAGATATTCGTATTTGAACCGGGCGGGAAGCATACGGTTCAGTTCATTCATCAACCATCCGACCCAACTGCCCGAAACAAGCAGTGGAGCGATCTTGCTCTCGGCCGTACTCAAATAACCACCGGCCAGGTCATCCTGGAGCTTTTCCAGTTTTTTGTCACGATAAATCACAGCATTTAAGAACTGGAACTCATCGATCAGTTGCACGATAAATTCACCCTGACGGGCAGCAAGCCTCTTGGGGGCATCCCGTACCATACCCCACAGTGTATCCGCATATTCATGAGTATATTCGTGCTCCACACCTTTAATTAATTCCGTCAAATATGACAACCCCTCTCTATTGACGATATCCACGACTTTTTTAAAATTATATCCACCCATTGGGTTCAGGTATTCTGCTTTTCGGGTTTTGAATGCAATGTACTGGTAGATAAAGGTCAGGAAAAAATCCTTGCAAAAATCCATCACCCACATTTTGACTTCTTTGATTTCGTAGTAAAAAGGAATCACCCCATTGTTCTTATAAAAGGTGATATTGAACAGCCGTTCCATGAGGGCGGTTTTCCCCATTTTGCGGCGGGCCAGGATCGCTGTACTCTGGGATTTTCTCTCTTTGATATCGTTAATCCAATTCAGGAAATAAGCCAACTCTTCTTTTCTCCCGGTAAACAGTTCCGGGCTGCCGATTCGTTCTTCTAATGCGTAGTCCATAATTCTTATATATCACAAATAGAAGAAAACATCAAACTAAGGGCAGCATCAGGGTGTGAGACAATTTTATGATAGCCCTCATCTAATCGCCCGATATTCCCAATAATCCTCCCATCGATTGCTGAAAAGACAGCACCTTAATGCAATAATATTATTTGCTCCTTTAACAGTCC
>Ga0180438_10002903_pt1 | contig 26906 bp, 18 predicted proteins | sample SS_ome_12_FD_132455 | JGI IMG/M metagenome (GOLD analysis project Ga0180438, IMG submission 132455) | Hypersaline lake sediment archaeal communities from the Salton Sea, California, USA - SS_3_D_2 metaG | ecosystem: Environmental > Aquatic > Non-marine Saline and Alkaline > Hypersaline >... | reverse complement strand
CATGGACGCCTCCAACATGCTCAAGCCGGCGCTGGCCCGCGGTGAGCTTCAGTGCATCGGCGCCACGACCCTGGATGAGTACCGCAAGAGCATCGAGAAGGACGCCGCCCTGGAGCGCCGCTTCCAGCCGGTCTACATCGGCGAGCCGTCGGTCGAGGACACGATCGCGATCCTGCGCGGGCTCAAGCCCCGTTACGAGGCCCATCACAAGGGCGTGAAGATCAAGGACTCGGCCCTGGTCGCGGCGGCCAACCTCTCGCACCGCTACATCGCCGACCGCTTCCTGCCCGACAAGGCGATCGACCTGATGGACGAGGCCACCAGCCGCCTGGCCATGGAGCTCGAAAGCGTGCCCGAGGAGATCGACCAGCTCCAGCGCCGCCTCGTGCAGCTCGAATTGGCCCAGCGCCAGCTCGCCGACGAGACCGAGGAGCACGCCCAACAGCAGCGCGCCGAGATCGAAGAGGAAATGGCCGAGCTGCGCGACAAGCTGGCCGGGCTCCGCGCGCAGTGGGAGCGCGAGAAGGCCGGGCTGGGCGACGTCCAGCAGCTCCGCAACCGCTTGGGCGAAGTCGAGCACGAGTCGAACCAGCTCGCCGCGGCCATCAAGGAGAAGCAGTCGGCCGGCACGCCCGTGGCCGAAGAGGACTACCAGCGCCTCTACGAGCTGGACATGGAGCGCAAGCGCCTCGATGAGCAGCTCGAAAAGCTCGAGGGCAATGGCGACGCCCCGCCCGAGGCCGGCAAGAGCGGGCGCCGCCTGCTGCGCCGCGAGGTCGGCCCGGAAGAAATCGCCGAGGTCGTCTCTGCCTGGACCGGCATCCCCGTCTCGCGCATGATCGAGACCGAGCGCGCCAAGCTGCTGGTCATGGAGGAGCGAATCCACCAGCGCGTCGTCGGCCAGGACGAGGCGGTCGAGGCCGTCTCGAACGCGGTGCGCCGCAATCGCTCCGGCCTCCAGGACCCGAACCGGCCCATCGGTTCGTTCATCTTCCTGGGCCCCACCGGCGTGGGCAAGACCGAGCTGTGCAAGGCCCTGGCCGAGGTGATGTTCGACGACGAGAACGCCATGGTCCGGCTCGACATGAGCGAGTTCATGGAGCGCCACACCGTAAGCCGCCTGATCGGCGCCCCCCCGGGCTACGTGGGCTACGAAGAGGGCGGGATGCTCACCGAGGCCGTGCGCCGCCGTCCCTACGCCGTGATCCTCCTCGACGAGATCGAGAAGGCCCACCGCGACGTGTTCAACATCCTGCTGCAAATCCTCGACGACGGCCGCCTCTCGGACAGCCACGGCCACACGGTCGACTTCACCAACACGATCGTAGTGATGACCAGCAACATCGGCAGCCAGCTCATCCAGGAGATCACGCGCCAGGGCGGCTCCGAAGACGAGATTCGCGAGGCTGTGATGGAGTCGGTCCGTGCCCGGTTCCTGCCCGAATTCTTAAACCGCGTCGACGAGATCATGCTCTTCCACCCGCTCGAGCGGGAAGAGATCCGCAAGATCGCCGACCTCCAGGTGGCCCGGCTGCAAAAACAGCTCGAAGAGAAGGACGTCCACCTCGAAGTCACCCCCGCCGCCCGCGACGCCATCGCCGAGCGCGGCTACGACCCCACCTACGGCGCCCGCCCGCTCAAGCGGGTCATCCAGCAGCAGATCCAAAACCCCCTGGCCATGGAACTCCTCAAGCAGCAGCTCGCCGAGGGGAGCCGGGTGCGGGTGGATTTTGGGGGCGGGGAGTTTGGGTTTGAGAGGGTGGAGTAGAGCCAACGTGATACTTGATCCCGGTAGACGCGCATAGCGCGCCTGATACCCTTGACACAATACAAGTTGTTTCGTCAAACTGAGGTTAGTCTCCTTCTCGCCGCATCGGCGACCTACTCTCCAAGTCCGAGACGATGCCAGGACAAACTTACCAAGTTCAATTCGTTGACGGACCATTTCAGGGCGTGCCCATGGATTGTCCGGCGGGCAAGATCCCCGAGCGACTGCTGATGCCCGTTGGAGTGGACCGAAAGCCACATGAAGCGCTCTCCAAACCATGGGGCTTTGCGGTCTACGAACGGCAGGAAGCTGGAGGTGCGCTGGTCTACGCGTTCACTGGTAGCTTTGAACCCGGATCGCAGTATGTTGTTAGCCTGGCGCGGCCAGCCCATTCCGCAAGTGAAGGGACCTCCCACTCCAAGTCCGAGGTGTCGGACAAGAGATCAGTCCGTCTCGAGCAGCTGGCACAAAGGATTTACTCGGAACTAGACCGCAGGGCCGTGGTTAAGCATGAGGACCGAATTCTGGGCCTAAACAGCAATCTGCACCGGCAGATAGACGTTTCCATTCGCGCCGACGTGGCAGGCCACGCTGTGCTTGTAATTGTGGACACGAAGGACTACTCGGACCCCGCGGATATCAACGATGTTGAGCAATTCTCGGCGACGCTGGCCGATGTGCGCGCGTCCAAGGGTGTCATGATTTGTAACGCCGGGTTCACCAAGGGAGCGCATCAGCTGGCAAAGAGGAGCGGCATCGACCTTTGCAGTGTGTTCGAGGCAGGACACAGGGATTGGGGCGAAGATCTGAAGATACCGGTCTTGATGGACAACACTGGCGTGATCGTCCGACAGAGAGGTCTCATCGCGCTTCCCAAAGGATTCTCTGTTCCGACCGATTCAGCCCAGTGGCGGTTTGCCGTCAGTGGACAGTCCCTGAAGCCGACCGAACAATTCGCTCGCGCTTGGAACGAGAATAGGGTAGCGAAGGATATCGGCGAGTGGCACTCGTTTCCGCTTCCCGTGACCGGCCTTTGTGTGCAGGCGACCAGGGAGACAGAACAAGCCAGGGAGGAACGTTGGACTCCGATTGTCGAGTACGCCTTCGATTATTGGGTGAAACGGGAGTGGTATTTCAAGTTCTGTGAACCCGGAGAATACAGGGGCCTCAAGAACCTGTCCGCAGACAAACTGCAGATAAGCGCGTTGCAGGTGGCAGTGCCGAAAGAGATCGACCTCGAAGAGTGGGAGCGAATCGCCGACGATGATGCCCTGCACGAACGCGCTGGAGATTGGGTGTTGACGATTCAGCAACTACTGAGCGGAAACACGGAAGGAGGCGAAGTAGTGCTCCGGTCGCCCGACACCGTGAAGGACGAGGGATTCGAGCCTTAGACCAGGATGCCATTGCCGGGCACATCCTCTAGGAAACTGGGGACGAGCGCCGGCGGGACGAGGCGTTTGCCCGGTAGCAGGACCAGCTCGGGCGGATGGCCGGGCGGGTTCGCCAGAAGGTCCTCGCTCGGACGCCGAAACCGGGGTAGAATATCAGGGGGCTGGGCAATCCCATTGGCGAACGGCCGTACCATGTCCACCGACGGCAACTACAGCCTCTCAGGGTAGTCCACGGAGGAATGTGCCATGCCGATCCATGACTGGACCCGCGTTGACGCCGGTTTGTTTCACGACTTCCACCAGGACTGGACGGTTGAACTCCGCCGGTCGCTCAACGCCGGCCGATTGCCGCCCGGCTTCATCGCGCTGGTCGAGCAGCAGACCGGCGGCCCGATTCCCGACGTCCTGACCCTCAGCCGCAGGCCGCCGGACACTGCCGGCAGCGAACGGCCCGGCGGCCTGGCCGTCGCTACGGCCCCGCCCAAGGCGCGGTTCGTGGTCGAGGGGGAAGAGGACACCTATGCCCGCCGGGCCAACCGCATTCGCATTCAGCACCGGCACGGTGAAATCGTGGCAATCATCGAGATCGTCTCTCCGGGGAACAAGAGCAGCACCAACGCGCTGCGAGCGTTCGTCCGCAAGGCATCCAACCTGATCTGGGACGGCATCCACCTGCTAGTGGTCGATCTCTTGCCGCCGTCCGAGCGCGACCCGCAGGGCATCCACAAGGCCATCTGGGACGAGATCGAACAGCGGCCGTTCGAGTTGCCCGCCGACAAGCGACTGACCGCGGTGGCCTATCGCGCGGCGCCGGTCAAAACCGCCTACGTGGAGCCGGTGGCGGTGGGCGACGAGCTGCCGGCGCTGCCTATCTTCTTGACCGAGGAGGAATACATCTTGGCCCCGCTCGAGGAGACGTACCAGGCGTCCTGGGCGGCATTCCCGGGCGAACTGAAGGAGCTGCTCGAGCAACCCGCGGGCGGGTGATCCTCTTTCGATTGCGGTCAATTCGGTCTTGGAGTGCGGCAATTCATTGCCGCTTTCTTTGCGCGACGGCTGGGCGCGAAGTGGGTGCGCTTTTCCGCCGCTTCCCGCTGCACGAAAGCGGCAATGAATCGCCGCACTCCAAAGCTCCCTATTGCCCGAAGACTTTGCGCATGAACGGCGGAATATCCTGGGCCGAGCACTTGCCACAGAGATACCCCTCGCTGGTCATCGAATACCCGCCGTCCGCCATGACGATCACCGCGCCGCATCGCGAGCAGTGCGTCCGCTCGTACTCCGGGGGGTTTTCCAGCGTCGGGCAGGCAGGGTCGCTGCGTGCAGCCACGCGCCCGTCACTCCGCCGCGCGGACCTCGAAATTGCCGAGCCGGCTGGGGCGGACGCCGCCGCCCAAGAGGCCGACGCGGGTGGCCGTGCTGAACTTCGGGCGGTCGCCCTGGTAGACGAGCCGGCCGTCGAGAAAGCAGCTCAGCTTCGGGCCGACGGCGACGAGGCGAAGCGAGAAGCCGCGGCGGGGGGTCTCGATCGGGCGGATGAACTCGTCGATTCGCTCGCCGCCCAGCAGCGTGTCGACGCGCACGCGCACGGCCGGGCCGTCGGTGTCGAGCAGGAACCGCTGCATGTTCTCGTGGTCCTCTGCCCGCACGACCAGCCCGGCCGCGGCGAGCTGGTTGGACTGTTCGAGGAACACGTCGGCCGGGCGAGTCGCGCCGAGCGAGCACCGTGCGGAGTTGCACTTCCCCGCCAAGTCGGCTACTGTGGTTTCCGAAGTGACGGGAGGCGAAACACGGCCCTTCGGCCGTGGCGCGGCGGCATCGGCAACCACAAGCCGGGAGACGGGACATGAGCAAGCTGGCTCCGCTCGTGGCGTACGTTGGGGCAGCGGCGCTGGCGGCAGCGAGCCTCGCCGCCGGCCCGGCGCCGTCGCGCCCGCAGTCCGGGGCCAAGGGCCCCCTGGCCGGGCTGCCCAGCCCGCCGGGGCCGCACGTCGCGAAGATCGAGGCCCTGGGTGACGACGCCTGGCTGGTTCTCGGCTCGCCGGGCGCCGACGCCAGGTGGGGGCGGGCCCGCGGCAGGTCCTGGACGCCCAAGATGCCCTATGGCCCCGAGTTGCGCGCGGCGTTCCTTTGCGGCTGCGGGCAACACGGCTTCGTGAAGCCGGACGGCCACTTCATGGACGACCTCTGGGCCTACGACGTCAACGCCCACCGCTGGATCTGCGTCTACCCCGGGGCAAACACCAAGGAGTTGAAGCTGAAACTCGACGCCCACGGGTTCGAGGTCGATGCGGCGGGCGAGCACGTGCCGGTCTCCTACATGGGTCACGGCTACTGCAACCAAACCTACGTCGCGCATCTTCGGCGCCTGTTGTTGATCTACACGCACACCCCGTGGTGGACCCGGGCGCTGCCGCAGCGATGGACCTGGCTCGACCAGCAATACGAAGACGTGCGCACGCGCAACTACGGCCACGCCGGGCCGATCATCGAGAACCCGAAGCACCCGCTGTTCTACGACGTGGCTAAGGGGCGCTGGGAGCGGACCTGGATCGAGGGGGACGGACCCGGCGACCGGCGCTTCGAAGGGGTGCTGGAGTACGTTCCCTCGCGGCGCCAGGCGTTCTACCTCTACCGCGGCCGGGTGTGGTTCTACGACTTCGCTGCCGAGAAGTGGCTGCCCGGCGCGAGGGAAGAGGTGGATATCGGCTACGACTCGAACGGCTGCTTCGACACCCGGCGCGAGCGGGTCTACGTGGCCCAGCGCGAGAAGTTCTTGGCCTACGACGTGGGCGAGGGTGCCTGGCACGCGATCCGCGCCCGCGGCCAGCCCGACGACCTGGGCAATTCGGCCAGCGGCACGCTCACCTACGACTCGGCCGGCGATGTGGTCCTTTGGCACCAGAAGGAGGGCCGGGGTATCCGCATCTACGACCCGAAACGCAACGCCTGGAGCGATGCCGCGGCGCCCCCGCAGGAGCCGGAGGTGGAGTGGAAGTACCGGCAAATGCACGGCTTCTACGACCCTGAGCTTTGCGCCCACTTCTACTTCCTCGCCGGCGACAGCGCGGACAACGGTTCCATGTTGGTCTACCGGTACCGGCGTGGGCCGCGTTCCGCCGCCCGGCCCACAATCGCCGGAAAACCATTTGCAGCCCCACAGCACGGCGCTGATTTCAGGAGCGAACTCCGATGAAAAGTACCTGCACGACGGCGCGGCACCGCGGCCCGCTGCTGTTCGCGATCCTCTGCCTAGGCACGTGCTCGGCTCTTGCGGAAACGCCGGGCGCGCAGATGCTCGATGCGGCGGGCGTCCGTGGCGGGTTGGTGGTCCACCTCGGCTGTGGCGACGGCAAGCTGACCGCCGAGCTGCACGCCGCCGATCGCTGCCTGGTCCAGGGCCTGGACCCAAGCCCGGCCAACGTCGCCGCGGCCCGAGAGCACATCCGGTCGCTGGGGCTTTACGGCAAGGTCTCCGTGCGCCAGTGGGACAACGCGCGTCTGCCTTACGGCGACAGCCTGGTCAATCTGCTGGTGGTCAGCGGCGGGGCGAAGGTCAACGGGAGCGAAGTCGCGAGGGTGCTTGCACCGCGGGGATGTGCGTTGGTGCTGGGCACGCTCGATACCGGCGGTACGACGCTCGAGCGGCGGGCCCTGGAAGGGGACAGTCCCATTTTCGCTGCGCGAAAATTGGGACAGTCCCCCGTGCCGGCGCGAAAACTGGGACAGTCCCCAGCGGGCTGGACGCGGTATGTCAAACCGGTTCCGGCCGACATCGACGAGTGGACCCATTACCTGCACGACGCAGGCAACAACGCCGTGGCCGAAGACGACCGGGTGGGCCCGCCGCGCCACCTGCAATGGAAAGCGGGCCCCAACTGGTGCCGCAGCCACGAGTTCTCGTCCAGCGTGCAGGCCCTCGTGTCCGGCGGGGGGCGGCTGGTGGGCGTGATCGACGAAGGGATCATCGGCCAGCCACGCGGCGTGCCCGCCCTGTGGACGCTCATCGCCCGCGATGCCTTCAACGGCGTACTGCTCTGGCGGCGGCCTTGCGGTCACATCAACCCGCACGCGTTGGCGGTGGTCGGCGACAAGGTGTACGTCACGTTGGCGTCGCGCGGGCCGCTCTCGATCCTCGATGCCGCCACCGGCGAGACGCTCCACGAGTGCAAGGAGACCGGCCGGGTCGACGAGATCGCCGTTTGCGAGGGCCGCGTGATTCTCGTTGGGCACGTGCCTGGCGATGGGGGGAAGCCGGGGCTGCACGTGGCCGCGGCCGATCCCGAAGAAGGTCGTTCCCTCTGGAAGCGGCCGGCTGAGTCCATCGCGAGAAACACGCTGGTGGCCGGCGGCGGCCGGGTCTGTTACTTGGATGAGGGCGAGCTGGTCTGCCTGTCGCTCGAAAGCGGCGAGGAGCTCTGGCGCAACGAGGCCAAACAGGTCAAGAGCCGCGGCAAGGGATATGCCGTGCTGTACCGCGGCGTGGTGTTTCTCACCGGCGGGAGCACGCGGGCATTCTCGCTGGAAACCGGCAACCTGCTGTGGACCGGCCCCGACGGCAGCCCCCACGCCCGCAACCCCCCGGGTCTGTTCGGTGCCAACGGGCTTATGTGGACGGCCTGGGGCCACGTCGACCCGCGATCCTTCCTCTGGCAGCACCGCGAGGAAATTCGCGAGGGATACGATCCGCACACCGGCGAGGTGAAGAAGACGGTCCGGGCCGAGCGCCTGGTGACCGCCGGCCACCACATCCGCTGTTATCCGCCCAAGGCGACGCGGCGGTACCTGCTGTTGAACAAACGGGGCGTCGAGTTCTTCGACCTTGAGGGAACGAACCACATGCGGGCCAACTGGACCCGCGGCGCGTGCGGCTTCGGAATGCTCCCGGCCAACGGGTTCCTCTACACGCCGCCGAGCCAGTGCTTCTGCTACCAGGGGGTCCTCTTGACCGGGCTCAACGCCCTGGCCGCGGCACGCGAGGTGCCGCAGCAGGAGGCCGTTGCAGGGGAGCAGAAGCCGCGTTTGCAGAAGGGGCCCGCGTATGGCAGGGGGCAGGAGTCAGGGGGCAGCAATCAGGAGTCGGGCGGCAGCGCGCGTAATGACTGGCCGACCTACCGCCATGACGTGTTGCGCAGCGGAGCGATCGATGCGTCGCTGCCAGTCGCGCTGGACCGCGTGTGGGAGACGCGGCTGTGTGCCCCGGCGTTCGGGCCCCCGGACAGTGCGGCGGATGACGACCGGGCGGACGTCGTGCTGCTCCGCGCGGCGGACGCGACGATCCACGGCGACGGCGCCCGGAAGAGCGGTGGAGCCATCATCGCGTGGCGGGGGAAGGACACGACCGTCTCGTGGCAGACGAAGATCGACAAACCCGGCCGCCAGCCGGTGTGGCTCTCGCAGTCGAATAATGGCGCGGGCGGCTCGGTCTTTGAGCTTGCCGTGGGGAACGAAAAGCTCACCGGCACGATCCGTCATACTGACACCTGGGACCAATACCTGTGGATCCGCGTCGGCGAGATCGAGATCGCCAAGCCCGGCCCGTTTACGGTGACTATCAAGCCGATCGAGCAGGTCGAGGGCCGGCTGGGCAACGTGGCGGCGGTGGCGATCGGCGGGGATAGTCCGCCCGCCGCGCCGGCGGGAAGCCTCAATCTCCGCGAGTACCCCCGGGCTGAGCTTACCCCACCGGTAGCCGCCGAAGGTCGGGTGATCGTGGCGGAGCCCGACGCGCACACGGTCTATGCCGTGAGTGCCGAGGACGGCCGGCTTCTGTGGAGCTTCATTGCCGACGGCCGGGTCGACTCCCCTCCGACGCTCTATCGCGGCCGGTGCATCTTCGGCGGCACGGATGGGTACGTCTATTGCCTCGACGCTTTTGACGGCAGCCTCGCGTGGCGGTTCCGGGCGGCGCCGGAAGAGCGCCAGGTGTGCGTGATGAGCCAGGTCGAGTCGGCCTGGCCCGTCCACGGCAGCGTGCTCGTGCGCGACGACAAGGTCTACTGCACCGCCGGCCGATCCAGCCATCTCGACGGCGGGATCTACCTTTACGCCCTCGATCCGAAGACCGGCGCGGTCGTACACCAGACACGGATCAAGAGCCAGCAGCCCGACGTCTCGAAATACGGTGGCCGGCCCTTCGACATGGAGGGAGCGAAGTCCGACATCCTCGTGGCCGGCCGCGAAGGCATCTACCTGTTCCAGAACCGCTTTGGCGCCGACCTAACGCCCGAGCCCATGCCGCGGATCACCAAGCTGGGCGATCGGCAGTGCGCAGCCCACCTGATGACCAACGACGGGCTGCTGGACAAGACGTGGTTCAACCGGACGTACTGGATGTACGGCGAGCGGTGGCCGGGCTACTACTTCACCTACCGCGGGCCGAAGTCGGGCCAGATCCTGGTGTTCGACGGCACGACGACCTACGCCCTGAAGGTCTATACCGAGCGGCGCGGCCACAGTCCCGAGTTTCAGCCCGGCAGCGGCTACCGGCTGATCGCCGACCGAAACACGACGCAGCCGGTGCTCGACGTGATGGACATCGGGGCGGAGAAAGGGCGGGGATTCTCACGCACGGAGCTGCCGATTTGGCAGAAGAAGACCACGGTCCGCGCGCACGGTATGCTGCTTGCCCGCGACCGCCTGTACTTCGTGGGCCCGCCCGACCTGCCGCCGGAAGGGGGCGCGTACGAAGCGATGATCGGCAAGCGAGGTGCCGTATTCCAGGTGGTCTCCACCGCGGACGGCGGCAAGCTCGCGGAGTTCGAAATGAAAGAAGTCCCCGTCTTCGACGGCCTGATCGCGGCCGGCGAGCGGCTGTACATGGCGACGATGGAGGGGACGTTGATCTGTTTGGGGGTAAAGAAATGAACAACCGACAAGAGTATGCGCGGCACCGGAGTCTCACGAGGCGTCGCTTTCTGCGCCGAACCGCGATTGCGGCGGGCTGTTGCATCGTGCCCTGCTCCGTGCTCGGTGCGAGGCAAAGCCGAGGTGCCCCGAGTGAGAAACGTTCGCCCGGCGAGCGGCTGAACATTGCCTGCGTGGGGTTGGGGGCACGCGGCTTGGGCAATGCCGAGAAGTGCGAAGCCGCCAACATCGTCGCGCTGTGCGACGTCGACCCGCGCCTGGCCGCCACCGCGTTCGAGCAATACCCCAAAGCCGCGAAGCATCAAGATTTCCGCCGGATGCTCGACCGAGAGAAGAACATCGACGCCGTGCTGATCTCCACGCCCGATCACACCCACGCGGCGATCGCGGCCGAGGCCATGAAGCGGGGAAAGCACGTCTACGTCGAGGCGCCGCTCGCGCACGACGTCTGGGAGACCCGGGAACTAGCCCGGCTGGCGCGGGAAACGGGCGTCACCACTCAGATGGGCAACGAACGACATTCCGGGGCTGGAATCCGGCAGGCCGTCGAAATGATTTGGGGCGGCGGGCTGGGCCCGATCCGCAACGTCCATTGCTGGACGAACCGCCCGCAGTGGCCGCAGGGCATCGGCCGGCCCGCGGCGAAAGCACGGCTGCCCGAGGGGCTGGCCTGGGACCTCTGGCTCGGCCCGGCACCGGAGCGGGCCTACGATCCGGCCTACCATCCCTACCGATGGCGCGGGTGGCTTGACTTCGGCACCGGCGCATTGGGGGCCATGGGGTGCCACCTGCTCGACGTCGCGTTCTGGGGCCTCGAACTCGGCCGAGCGGGGTCGTTCTCCGTGGCGGCCGAATCGACGGGCATGGGCGAAGAAACGTACCCCGAAGCGTCGACTATCCGCTACCGCTTCCCGGAGCGCGGCGACCTGCCACCGGTGGAGATCACTTGGTACGACGGCGGACGCCAGCCCCCCCGGCCCGAGCACCTTCCCTACCTTCGAGAGGTCGGCAGCAACGGCTCGATCTTCCTTGGCCAGCAGCACACGATGATGTTCGGGCCGACCGTGTTCGGCACGACCCCCGGCCAGGTCGGCCCGCGCACGATCCCGGAATTCACCCCCATCGAGGCCAAGCGGCCCTACAAGAAGATCCCTCCGGTCCCGGAGGGAAGCTGGACCAAGGGCAACCGGCACGTCCAGGAGTGGATCGCCGCCTGCAAGGCGGGCAAGCAGCCGTGCGCCAGCTTCGACTACTCCGCCCCGCTCACGGAAATGGTCCTCTTGGGCAACGTGGCCCTTCGGGCCGGGAAGCCGATCGAGTGGGACGGCGAGAAGATGCAGATCACCAACGTCCCCGAGGCCAACCGGTTCATCCGCCGAGAATACAGGGAGGGATGGAGTTTGTGAGGCGGAGTAACCGGCAACTATTCGTAGGAGTCGTCGATGAGATCCATACTGACCACGATCCTCGTGCTTCTGGCCGCCACCGCTCTTGCCGCGCAGACGCAACGCGAGACCGGTCCCCAGCGGCTTTCGCTCTGGAACGGCCGTGCCCCCGTCGGCGACGGACAGTTCGAGCAGGCCGACGCCTGGATCACCGTGCACCGGCCCGCCCATGGCAACGGGACCGCGATCGTGATCTGCCCCGGCGGCGGATACGGCATGCTGGTGTCCGGTCCCGAGGGGCACGGCATTGCGGCATGGCTGAATCGTCACGGCGTCACGGGGGTGGTGCTCGAGTACCGTCTCCCGGCCGGCCGCGCCTTCGTGCCGCTCCTCGACGCCCGGCGCGCACTTCGCACGGTGCGCGCCAACGCGAAAGCGTGGGGGATCGACCCTTCCCACGTCGGCATCATGGGCTTCTCGGCCGGCGGCCACCTGGCGTCCACGGCAGGAACCCACTTCGACGACGGTGATCCCGACGCCGCCGATCCCGTCGAGCGTTTCGGCTGCCGACCCGATTTCCAGGTGCTCATCTATCCCGTCGTCACCATGGGCGAGAAGACCCACCAGGGCTCCAAACGCAATCTCTTGGGCAAAGACCCGTCGCCGAAGCTCGTCGACCTGTTCTCGAACGAGAAACAGGTGACCGCGCGCACTCCGCCCGCGTTTCTGGCCCACGCCCGCGACGACAAGCCCGTGCCGCCCGAGAACAGCAAGGCGTTTTACGAAGCCCTCCGGGCCCGAAACGTCCCGTCGCAGTACCTCGAGCTGCCTTCCGGCGGCCATGGGCTGAACGGCTACAAGGGACCCATGTGGGACGCTTGGCAGGAGCAATCCCTGGCCTGGCTTGCCCGGCTGAAGTTCATCCCGGCGGAAACCACGCCTGGAAACTGAACCCTTCGGCGGCTAGAGACGATTCGTGTTGCGGTATTCCTTGAGCGTCTGGTCGGTTGCACGCCGGAAGACGCGCATCAGGTACTCGGGGTAGCCGAATCCGGCCCGTCGAGCGATTTGCCTGATGGGCATGTCCGTCGCGGCAAGCAGCTCTTGGACTCGCGACAGGCGGACTCGCTGGATTTCCTGATGCAGGGTGCGGCCGAGAATCCGCTTGAAGCGTGGCTCGAGCGATGCGCGAGACACATAGACGTGGCGCAGGACGTCCGCAACCCGAATCCCGTCACATGCGTGTTGTCTTTTTGACAAACATCGTTCGTTTAACCGCAAGCCGCAGGCGCGCGCTGAAGGCCGAGCGACGCGAGCCTCCGGAACACGCCCGCGCCTTCGGCTTGGGGTTAAACGGTCGGAAGCTCAAACAGAAACGTGTATGATCATGTTCCAAGGCAAGAACGTTCTGGTTACCGGCTCCACACGCAACACCGGGTTGGGCATCGCCAAGGTCTTCGGGAGCTACGGGGCGACCGTCTTTGTCCACGGGCGATCGGCCGAGAAGGCCGAGGAGGCCGCGCAGACACTCAACCGTGAAGCGAGGGCCCGGGGCGGGAAGTATCTGCCGGTCGCAGCCGACGTGGCAAGCGAAGACGACGTGGCGCGGGTGTTCACACTTATCGAGCAGCAGGTGGGCGGGCTCGACGTGCTGGTGAACAACGCCTGTCACCTCGGGCTGGGCCGCCGTTTCCTCGACATGCCGATCGCCTTCTTCGACGAGGTGCTGGCGGTGAATCTCCGCGGCTACGCCCTGTGTGCCCAGTATGCCGCCCGGCAGATGCTCGCCCGGGGCGGAGGGGCGATCGTCAACATCGGATCGAACACGGCCGGGCGCGCCCTGGGCGACCGTGCCGCCTACATCGCCTCGAAGGGGGGCGTGGAGAGCCTCACCCGGGCGATCGCCGTGGAGCTGGCCGAGCACCGCATCCGTGTCAACTGCGTGGTGCCCGGCTACGTCTACACCGAGCGCTGGGACACGCTCCCGAAGGAGATCAAAGAGCGGCGCCGAAAGAACGTCCCCCTGGGCAAGGAATCCAGCCCGGAGGACGTCGGCGAGGCCGCGGCGTTTCTCGCCTCGGCAAAGGCCGGCAACATCACCGGCTCGTCGCTCTTGGTTTCGGGCGGCATCGACATCCAGTTGGTCCCGCCCGATTGTGCGGTTTAGCAATTGGTCACGCATTCGAGAAAAGGCGGTGCGCTTTGATCGAGGCCGAAGTCGTTTGGGAAATCCGCTCGGAACTGGGCGAGGGCCCCATTTGGTGGAAGGGCTCTCTGTACTGGGTCGATATCGACGCGCCGCGTTTGCACGTCTACACGCCCGCGACCGAGGGCAAGCAGTCGTTCGTCCTGAGCGAGAAGACCGGCACCGTTGTGCCCCGGGCCGGCGGTGGGCTCATCCTCGCGCAGCAGTCGGGCTTGTGTGCCTTCGATCCCGAATCTCAGGTGACTGAGCGGCTGCCCTGGCCTGCGGACAAGCCGATCGTCAATCGCTTCAACGACGGCAAGTGCGACCCGCAAGGCCGGCTTTGGGTGGGAACGATGGGTCGAGACGAGCCGACGGGCAGCCTCTACCGGGTCGCCCCGGGTTTCGAGGTCGCCGAGATGCTCGCCGGCGTACGCGTCTCCAACGGCCTGTGCTGGGATGAGAGCCGGGGGCGATTCTACTATATCGACTCGCGGACCGGGGCGATCGACGTGTTCGATTGGGACCCCGGCCCCGGCACGATCCGCGGGCGGCGAACCGCGGCCCGGCTGCCCGAGGGCGAGACCGGCGTGCCCGACGGAATGACCATCGACACCCAAGGGCGTCTGTGGGTGGCGGTCTTTAGGGGCGGTGGCGTGCATTGCATCGACCCCGACACGGGACGGTCACTGGAGAAGGTCTCGGTGCCGGTGCCCAAGACGTCCGCCTGTTGGTTCGGCGGCGAGAAGCTCGACGAACTCTACATCACCACCGCGTCCGTCCGGGAAGACGCCGCCTCGCTTCGCGCCCATCCCCTGGCCGGCAGCCTGTTCGTGTGTCGCCCCGGTGCTCGCGGACATACCACGACGGCTTGTCGTTTGTAGTTGCCGGGTTCTTCCGGCAACTTCGACGGTTCACGGGGGCAAACCCCGTCAACCTGCTCCATCGTCATGGTGCCGGGTCGTCCTTTCGCAGCTCGACCTGAGCACGCTCGGCGAGCATCATCGGGCTGTCCCACGTCGGCAACTGCCTCAACGTGGTATCGCCGCCTCCGCTCTTCCATGCGGACTCGTCCAGCTCGAAGACCTTGCCGGTGATCATTTCCACGTACACCGGATCCTTGAACTCAACTCCCTTGACCGTCAGATCGACCGGGGTCCAGACCAGTTCGTCGCTGGGAACCTGATCGCTGTACCACAAGAGCGCGACCGAGGTCCCCGCCTTCTCGAACCCCGCAATCGTCAGCTCCCGCGGCGAATCGGTCTCGTGCTCCAAGATGCCGACGGGTCCTACCGAGTCGTCGAAGAAGCTCATCATGTGCTGGACGGCGTAGTAGGTGGGCCGCTTGTAGATGAACTCGTGCAGGAGGTTCGAGCGGATCAGACCGAACGATTGCAGCATGTTCGGGTACTTCAGGTCGATGATCGTAAAGACGCTCGAGGGGATACTGCGCACGCGGTCGCCCGCCATGCGACGCAAGTTCCATTTCGCCTGGCTGTACTCGGTCCACGGATAGTGCGACAACGCGTGCGTCCATTCCAAGATTGACGGGCACCCAACCTCGCCCTGGTACACCTTGTACTTCGGGCTGTACGCAGCCAGTTGCTGTTTCATCTTCTGGACCGACGCATACGACGTGTCCGGATTCCGCGTGTACGGGTGATAGACCCAGTAGTCGACCAGGTCCGGCTTGTTCGAGGTCTTGAGCGCTTCCAACATGACGGCGCGGTCCGCGGCGGTAATCGCCGTGACGAGGACGGCCGCATCCGGCTGAATCCGCTTGATCAGGTCGGCGGTTGCCAGCACCATGATCGCGTAGTCTTTGCCCTGGCCAAACGGCTCGTTCCAGATCTCCCACTCGGTCACAACCTCCTTGTATCGGGCAACGGTCGCCTCGACGTACTTCAGCCAGGCGGCCATCGCCTCTTCCGATTGCACGATCGGCGCCAGCGACGAGCCGAGCTGGATCGTGGATCTGTAAATCGGGTTGCCGTAACACAGGCAGATCCAAGGTTTGACGCCCTGTTCGTTCAGGCCGTAAACACACTCATCCAGCCAGGCAAAGTCGTAGACGCCCTTCCGCTTCTCGCACTTGGCCCATCCGCTCTGGAGCCGCGCGTGCTTGGCCCCCAGTTCGCCCACGTAGTCCTTGTAGACGCTGAACTTGGCCTGATCGCGGTCGAGCGTCTCGCAGCCCACCGACCAATCCGACGACCCGATGTCTCTAGCGTGCCGCGTGGCGATCCAGCCGATCTGGTTCAGTTCCGGTCCGGAAGCCTTGAACTTCTCCCACGTGATGCTGCGGTACGTCTTGCCCTTGTTCGCGCCCACGGCGATGGAACCGATCGACAGTCCGATCAGCACGCCCAGTGTCAGTCTTCTCATGCTTGTTCTCCTTCGTAGCGTTGTGTTGGCGACTTGAATTGCATCAAAACAGCACCCATTCGGGAGCCGACAGAAGGCCGATGTCGGGACGCGGCTCCGGCGGCGGCACCGCGAACCTCTTGTTCCAAGAGGCGGCGGGATTCCTCCAATCGCCAAACATAGGCGCCACCGAAGTCCACACCGTGATCTTCAGTTCGGCTTGCTTTCCTCTGAGACCGGCGGGTAAGGTCCACGCGAAGGGCGCCCAAGCACGTTCGCCCAAATCCTGCCCGTCCAGCGCAACCGCCGTGTAGAGCCCGCCCGTTTCGATCCGCAGCTTGATGTGACCCGCATGGGGCGGGATCGCGACCCGCGCCGTGTAGGTCACGCTCCCCGCGAAATCGGCGAGGCCCTGTTTCCACAGCGCCCCGGTGCCGACCGTTTTCGGCAGGGCTTTGATCACGCGGTTTTCGACCGCGAAATCGCCCGCCAACCACGCGACCGGCAGGAAATAATTGGCGTCGCGCCCACCCGACTCGATGGCCAGCACGTGCTCACCCGCTTCGAGCCGGAACGGCTCGGTCTGCCGGTACAACTCGTTGAGTCCCGGCCGCAACGTGTCGCAGGGCTGGTCCGCCTCCACGGGCTTGCCGTCCAGCGTCAGCGCTCTCGGTAGGGGGTAATGACGCACCACGAGCCGCGCCGCCGCGACCGGATGCTCGACCTTGATTCGCGCCATGTTGTTCGTGCCGAACGCCAGCCGATGGGTGTTGCACGCGCCCAGCGCGACGTCGAAGGAGGTGTCGCCGGGGAGCGGACGAATCGCAACCGGCGTCTCCGGCACGGACGTCTTTCCTTCAAAACGGAATACACCGCGGGCCGGCAGCTCGAACGGGACCGGTTCGCCGTCTCGCCGTACCAGACGCAGCTTCCCGTGCTCTCTCGCCGTGAGGCCCAGCACCGCGACGCTGCCGTCCTGGTAGTGGCGTAGCAGCACGTCCTGGACCGTCTTGCCGTCCGCGGTCTCGATCCACACCGCGGGCGGACACACCTTCTTGGAAAACGCGGCAGCCTCCTCCGGCTTCGGGAATACACGTCCGGACTTCTCCTCCTTCAGTGCCGTACCCTGAAAGGCAAACACCAGCGGCTTGTCGCACGGCTCGTCCTCTTCGTGGAGGTCGTACGTCAATTGTCGAGTCGAGAAGCAGCGGAGCGTGGCGACGAGCGCCGGATGCGATTTCAGTCTTGCTGCGAGCCGTGCGGATTCGCGTTGCGGATAGCGGATGGCGATATCGCAGCGCACCGGCTTGGCCGCATAGCGCGCGGCAACCTTCGATTCATCGCTCAGCAGGCGAAAGGCGGGGAACCACGGCTGCATGCGGGTCATCGGGTTGAAGTACGCAGATTTCTCCACGTTGCCGCGCGCGTCGAGCGGGGCGACGGCCAGCACGTAGTGATCGACCTTGTGCATCGCGCAGAGCCAGATCATCTGGCGGTGAGTTGCGTGTCGCATGTCGCCGGGCCCCAGCGCGAACAGCTCGGCCAACCCGCCACTGCCACGTCGGCCGATGGCGTGCTGCGCCACGGCCAGCGTAAGCCATTCGATGTTCGCGGGGTCGCAGCGTGTTCTGATCTCGTCCATGCCCGGCAGCGTCAGCCCCTTCAACGCACGTAACGGGTTGCCGTTGTAGCGGGCCGAGTCGGAGGTGCTGTTCTCGGCGATCATGTGCCCCGTCGAGAGCAGTCCCACGCGGTCGCACCACGCGCGGATCGGATCGAAATAGGCTTTGCGGAATCGTTTTACGAGCAACCCGTAATAGACGACCCACACCTCGTCCTTGGTGTTGTCGCCCAAGTATGCCTGGACGTCCGCCCGCAGCTCCCGCCCGGTCGCGGCCTTGTACTCCGCCTCCGCGCCGTCGTAGTAGCGGAAGAGCAGATCCGGCTTGCGGTCGAGTTTCACCGGCGTGGGATGGGACGGCTCGTCGGTGAAGATGCCCACGACCGTCGAGCCCAAGTACGGGCCGAGACGTTGTTCGTACTTCTTGTGCGTCAGCTCGATGAACCGCTCCATGGCCTTGAAGCTGTAGTTGTCGACCCAGCCGGGCGAGTGGACGACTCTCCAGTCGAACGTGCCGTCGGCATTCTTGGTGACGGCGTACTGGCGGGACTCGAAATCGGGATTCTCCGCGGGCACGCGGCCCTTGCACGAGCCGCTCGGCCAGTTGTACTCGTCGTACAGCCAAATCGACATGTCCAGCCGCTCGGCGTGCTTGCAGAACCACTGGCACATCCGAAGCCACTCTTCGCCCATGTACTCGTATTCCAGGCCGCTCCTTGCGTAGATCAGATATTGGTCGACTCCGACGGCCTTGTAGGCTTCCAGCGTCTCTCTCACCGTCTGTTCGTCCGGCTTTCCCGTGATCGCCCCCATAGGAATCAACGGGCAGGGCGGGTCCGCCGCCGTCGCGCCAAGGGAGCCTGCCGCCACCAAGACAAGAAGCAGGGCTGCCGCTTTCATGTTCATCTTCCCTTGCATACCAGCCCATAGCGGCGCGCATTCCAGTACGCCGGTTGAAGACAGTAAGTGCCGCAACTCGAAACCCGGCCATCATCCGACTGCGACCGTGTGTTCCGGCGAGGTCCAGTCTACCACTTTCCGGAAAGCACCTACAAGCACGCTTCCCCCCGGATGAGTGTCGGCTGCAAGAAAGAAAGTGCGGGGACGTCTTCTCGGCACAATGCGTGCTCCGAGCCGATGGCCCGCGGCCACGGTCGCCGAGTCGCGCGACGTCCCCCCGGGCGAGCCGCCGCCGGAAAAGCTTGCTGACACCTCTTCCGACGTACCCCTGCCCGCCGCCGGCGCCGGGTGGTACTCTATTGAAGAGGGCAATCCGGCCGGGCGGGCCCCTTGTGCCGGTTGCGACGACGGGGGTCGGCCGTAGAGTGGCGAGGCAGGACCATGAACGGGCGAGACGGCAGGGCGGCGAGGGGGTTCACGCTCGTCGAGCTGCTGGTGGTGATCGCGATCATCGGCATCTTGATCGCGCTTTTGCTGCCGGCGGTGCAATCGGCGCGGGAGTCGGCGCGGCGCACGCAGTGCGCGAATAACCTGAAACAAATCGGACTGGCGCTGTTGAACTACGAAACGGCGCAGCGGGAGTTCCCGCCCGGCGGGCTGCACACGGCCCAGGGCGGGTACGGCCATTCCTGGTGGGTCCGCATCCTCCCCTACATCGAGCAGAGGGCCGTCTACGACAAGTTCGACCAGGAGAGCCGCTACACGGGCTGGGTCGGCGGCGACGCCTGGGGCGGCAACGTCTACAACCGCGATCTGCTGCGCGACGTGAAGTTCTCGTTCATGTTCTGCCCCTCGAGCACGCTGCCCGAACAGGTGCTCACCAACGCCGACCACAACTACGGCAACATCATGAGCCCGACGTACACCGGGTGCTCGGGCTCGAAGGACCACCCTACGACGTTCGACAAGAACCCGGTCCAGGGCGTGCAGGGCAAGGTTTCGTCGGGCGGGATCCTGATCATGCACCGCTCGGTGCGCATGGCCGAGATACGCGACGGCACGACCAACACCCTGGCCGTGGTCGAGCAGTCCGACTGGTGCCAAACCGCCTCGGGCGTCAAGGCCGACTGCCGCAGCGACTGCTGGCACGGGTTCCCCATGGGCCCGGGCAACGACGGCTGGCAGCGGGCCTTCAACACCACCACCGTGATCCACCGCATGAACGAGAAGTCGTACAACGCCTTCGGCGTGGCCGGCAACTGCGGACCCAACCGGCCCATCCAGTCGATCCACAGCGGCGGGGCCCAGGTGCTCTTGGGCGACGGCTCGGTCCGCTTCCTCCAAGAGTCGATCGAGCTGGACATGCTCTACGACCTGGCCGACCGGGACGACGGGGACATCGTGCAGTTGGAGTAGCGGCTCTGGACAGGGGCGGGGGAGGCGCGACATTCGAAATCCGAATCTCGAAATACGAAACAAATCCGAAATCTCAATGTTGCAAGCACGAGAGGCGCGTGACGGTTACTCGCGGTATTTTCACCCCCTGCGGCGGGGTTTCGAGCATTCCGGATTTCGCATTTGGAATTTGTTTCGGATTTCGGATTTCGACATTCGGATTTTCCCCCCAGGTTTCTCCCCGGATTGGAGCCTCCCGTGAACGAGACCTCTTCAGCGCGATCGCTGGGCTGCGTTGCCCTGGGCTGCGTCCTGCTGGCGTGTGCGGTGCCCGGCTGCCGGCGGGGCGAGGTGCTGGGGAAGGTCTCGGGCCGGGTCACCTTCCGGGGCGAGCCCGTGAGCGAAGGGGTGATCGTCTTCGCCAACGAGGAGAAGGGCGTGTGGATGACCGCCGAGATCGGCCCGGACGGGACCTACGAGGTCGAGATGGCCAAGGGCTTCGGCCTGCCGCTGGGCACGTACCAGGTGTGGATCACGCCCCCTCTGGTCGACCACCCCGTCGGCCCCATCGGCACCCCACCCCCGGAAAACCCCCCGCCCAACATCCCGCCCAAGTACTATGATATGGATAAGAGCATCCTCAGCCTGACGGTCGAAGCGGGCGAGAACAAGTATAGCCCGGATATGAAGCCGTAGGGCGAAAGCGGGGGCGGTCTGGGTCTCGCCGCCGCGGGGATACACGGGAGGCCGCCCGTTTTCGGCTCATTCCGGCGGCGCCACGGTCGGCTTGGCGAGGATGGCGCGGAGCTCGTCTTCGACGCGGCGGAAGGAGAAGTATCGGGCGCCGACTTCGTAGTTGTGGTCGACCATTTCGCGGCGCTGGTGCGGATCGACGAGCAGGCGCCGGACCTCTTCGACGACGCGGTCGGTGAGGAAGCCCTCCATCATCACCACCCGAAAGCCGCAGGGCTCGATGTCGGTGCGGTAGATGCCGTAGCGGTTGCACAGCAGCGGCTTGCGGTAGTAGACGGCTTCGAGAAAGGCGTTGCCGAAGCCCTCGTAGGTCGAGGGATAGGTGACGAAGTCGGCCTGCGGGTAGGCATCCCAGGCCGTGTACTGCTTGCGTCCCTCGGGCGACGTGCCGCGCCGGTCGGAAATCCAAGGCTCGGCGAAGATCAGCTCCACCCCGAGCATGGCGGCGAACCGGCGGAGGCGCTCGGCGTACTCGTCCCCCTCGTCGCCCGAGGCGTGGGTAATCACCAGCTTGCAGGGCAAATCCTCCAGGCACCGCACCAGCTCGATCGAGTCCTCAATCCCCTTGCGCTGCACGACCCGCGTGGGCTGAAGGATGAGGTGCTCGCCGGGCTTCAGGCCGATGGTTTCGCGGAGGTCGCGGGCGTAAGGGTCGGGCTCTCGCGGCGGGGGGTGGTCGAAATCCATCACGTTGGGGATCACCCGGCAGGGCAGACCCGTGCGCCGGCTGAACTCCCGCGCGGCCTGGGAGTTGATCACCACGTGGTCGATCTGCGGCAGGCCGGGCGGGAAGGCCGTCAGCAGGCAATCCCCCACCGCGTTCACGAGGAACCGCTCCCGCTCCCAGACGAAGTCGTGGTGATGGGCGACGCAGCCGACGCCCGTCTCCATCACCACCTCGACCAGGGCCAGCCCCAGGGGGAGGTTCATGGGGATCGTCAAGCAGTTCTCGGCCAAGACCACGTCGATCTCGAAGCGCCGCATCGCCGAATGGAGCTTCTCCTTGATGACCCAGGTCATCTCGTGGATTTCGCTGGTCACGGCGGGGTTGCGGCGCTCGTGGCCGAAGCACCGCCGGTTGATCTCCCGGATCACCGGGTGGTGGAAATGGGCCTCGGGGATCACCTGCGACCGTTCGGGTGCCCGGTCCGAGGCCCCGGCGATGAAAAAGCACTCGTGCCCCATGTGCTCGAGGATCTCGGTCCACTTGGCGATCTCGAGGCTCACGCCGTCGGTGCCCCGGATGCGCGTGGCGACGAATCCGATTCGTAGCGGACGGTCGGGAAGACCCGAGTGCATGACGCTTCCCTCTCGACGCTCACCCTTGGAAACAGGAACTCCCCACCCCGACGTCGGCCGAGCCGATCCGTTCGAGGCCCCGCCGAATCGGGTGCCGCAGGCCGGTGCTGAATCGCAAGGCAGTCCTCCGTTCGTTGCTGGTAGAGCTCGCCCGGCGAGCCGCGACATTATACGCACGATTGGGTCCGGACGCGCCCGGGGACCCCTTTATTGTGGGGGGTAATGCGTGGGCCATGAGCAAGGAATGCGAGGGTCTCCGGCATCGACTACCCTACGGCACCAGTTCCCCCCGGGGTGCTTCCGGCTATAATGGCCGGGACCAGAAGACTGTGCCGGGCGTCGGTGCAGCCCGTCCTCGTTCTTATGTTATAGACTGCAAGGGAGAAATCCATGGCTGATTTGGCCGGTGCGTTGAAAGAGGAAATCCGCCGTTTGGCGAAGAAGGTGGTCAAGGCCGAAACGGGCAATACGAAGCAGGCCGTTGCGCAGTACCGGCGGGAGATTGCCGGGCTGAAGCGGCAGTTGCGCCAGCAGGAGAAGAAGATCGCCTTCCTGGAAGACCGGGAACGGCGGCGGCTCGGGCAGCCCGAGGGCGCCGGCGACGCGGCCGAAGGGGCCCGGTTCTCTGCCCGATCGGTCAAGGCCCAGCGCAAACGGCTGGGCTTCTCGGCGGCGGATTACGCGACCCTGGTGGGCGTCTCGCCGCTGACCGTCTACAATTGGGAGAAGGGCAAGACCCGGCCGCGCCCGGAACAGCTCGCCTCGCTGGTGGCCCTGCGGGGCATCGGCAAACGGGAAGCCCTGGCGCGGCTCGAGCTGCTCAAGGCCGAGGGATAGAACCGCCATTACGAGGCAAGCTCGGTCCGCATTTGCGCTGGCCGGGCTGGGGTCGCCGTCGTAAGACGGCGCCGCGGGAGGTAACACATCACTGCCCCCATCGAAGAGGACAACGAGCCCCGCCGGACCGGCGCCGTCGGCGGGGCTTCTTGGTGCGCAGCGGCGCTGTGCCGGCGGCGTGTTCTTCGGCAAACCGGGCCGGTGCGATTCTATCGGAGCCCGATTGAAACCACACCTGCCGATAGTGCCGGCATTTCGAACCGCACCCGCCCGGCGTCGATGGTCACCCGACCGGGGATTGGTCGGACGGCGTGGGGCTCGTCGAGCGTATTGCGGGCCTCCAAGGAGCCCGGCGCGACGAGTTGCATCCGGGCCGCCTCGGGCGAGAAGCCCGAGGCGAGCTTCAGCTCCACCACGACCGCTTCTTCCGCCGAGTTGACCGCCTTGAAGCAGAGCGTCTTGCCGTCGGCCGACCGCGTGGCCACGGCGTTGAGCTTGCCCGGCTCGCCCTCCAGGGCGATGCGCTGCGGGGCGTAGTGATCGCGCCACAGCTTCATCACCACGTAGTTCGGCGCGGGAAACCAGGTGCGGTGGTCGAAATTCACAAAGGCGTTGTCCCAGCCACTGGCCGATACGTGGCGCAGAAACAAAGCCGGGCCGCCGATCTCCAGGACGTCGCCGCACCGCTCGAAGGCATTCAAGAGCCCGCCGCAGTAGATGCCGGTGCGCCAGTCGGTCGATTGGGCATTCCACTCGGAGACGTAGATTTTCAGCTTCGGGTTGTTCGACGCCGCGATCAGCTCGGCCGTCTTGCGGAAGAACCGCTCGTAGGCGGGCGGGCCCTCGGCGAAGCGGTTGGGGTTCTCGTAGTGATGGATGCTGAGGTAGTCGATCTTGTCCGCACACCGCTCGATGAGCACGCGATTCCAGGCCAGGCCGTTGCCGGCGTCGCCGTAGCCGGCGCTGCCGCAGGCGGCCAGCTTGATCGAGGGGTCGGCCTTGCGCATGGCGGGCGCGAAGCGGTTGACCCACTCGGCATAGGTCTCCGCGCCCATGTGCCAGGTCTCGTTGTCGATCTCCCAGTACTTCACGCCGTAGGGCTCGGGGTGACCGTTGGCCGCGCGGACCCGGCCCCACTTCGATTCGACCGGGCCGTTGCAGTACTCGATCCAGTCGAGCACCTCCTGCAGAAAGTCGTTGTCCAGCACGTCGCGGTTCCAGTTGGGCGTGCCGATGTTCACCACGATCAGCGGCTCGGCCCCAACCCGTCGGCACATGGCAATGAACTCATCCGTGCCGAAGGAGTTGACCTCCTTGTCGTCCCACATGGTTTTAGGGTGCGGCCCGCGCTTGTGCTGCGGTCCGATCCCGTCCTTCCACCGATAGGGCGAAGCGTAGCAGCCGCCCGGCCAGCGGATGACCGGCGGCTTGAGATCCGCGATGGCCCCGAGCAGGTCGGGCCGGAACCCGCCGGCGGCCCACCACGACTCGGGCATCAGGCTCACCTGGTCGAGCGAGACCGTCCCGGCGCCGCGCACACCCACTTCCAGCGTGGCGCAGTCCGCCGCCGCCGCCGGCTTCAACTCCACCGGGACCTCCTTCCACTCCGCCGACGGGGCGGGTAGCGACTGCTCGGCAAGGACCGTGTCGCCGTCCAGCAATCGGACGGCCAGTCCGCCTTCCGCCTCGCCGCGGGCCCAGAACGAGCCCCGGTAGACCTCGCCGGCGCGAATCGAGAGCGGCTCCTGAGCCAGCCCGCCCAGTTCCCCGTCGGACTCGACGATCTTGTACTGGTTCCCGTTCAGCGGGCCGTCGGCCGACGTGCGGACCTTCACCTTTCCGAACGGCCGCCAAGCGGGGGCCATCCCGGGACTCCTCTTGGGAAGCGGCGGCAGTTCTTCGTACAACGTCTTCCGGTCCAGCGAGGTGACCTTGAAGTTCCGGAACTCCGCCTGGGTGGACCATGTGCCGACGCCGGCCCGCCCCCGGGCGGGTCCCTTGCCGTCGTCGGTGTAGTCGATGACCATTTCGTCGTCAAGCCAGACCTGGATGCGGGGCCCCTCGCAACGGGCGCGAATCCGGTACCAGCGGTCGGTTTCGATCGCTCCCTCGTTCCGTCGAGTCACCGGTCGCCAGCGGTCCTCTCCCCGGATGCCACGTTCCAAAGCATGGCCGACGTTGCCCCAGCCGCCCAGGTTGGCCCAGTAGAACACCTTGTCGTTCAGGGCCCGGAGGATGATAAGGAACCCCTCGTCGCCGCCGGTCTTGCGTGCCTCGACGGTGAACTCGTAGTCGCGCCAGTCCGGCTCGCCGAACAGCAGGCGCACGTTGGTGGCCCCCCCGCGCTGGGCGATCCGGTCGTCCTGCCGCTCCCAGGCGAGGCCGGCCCCGCCGCCCTCGAAGCTGCGGTCCCAGACCAGCTCGCCCCACAGCCCGCCGTTGCAAGAATGGTAGATGTGCTCCAGGAAGTGGCCGTAGACCTTCTCGTCAATCCGGTTCAGCACGCGATCGGGACGGAGCGTCAGCGAGACGTCCTCTGCCGACGCGACAAGGCCCGGCAGACCGACGAGAAGCACGCAGGCAAGCGCCGTGGGGTGGATCATGGTGGTTCTCCGTTTCTTCGTCCCGGTTGAGTGTTCAACGGCTCCCGACCCCTAAGCCGTTCTCACCTTGAGATCATACCAACGCCGCCTCGGTACGTCCACCCGCGCTTGCGCAACCTGCCGGCCAAAGCGGGAGGTGCCCCAAGCCGCTCCCGGGGGCTATCGCAAGGGCCCGGCGTCCTATAAAACGGGAGGCCATGAATCCCTCCCTGGGCGGCCGGCGGCGCGGGTCGGCTTTCCCGCAATACATCTGGACATCCCCGCGAAATCGGCGATAATAACACGAGACGGCACGCGACGGATGCTTCACTGGAGGGCTCCGCCCATGAAGAGCACCTACCAACGCCGGCGACGCGGCGGTTTTACGCTCGTCGAGCTGCTGGTCGTGATCACGATCATCGGGATCCTGGTCGCGCTGTTGTTGCCCGCGGTCCAGTCGGCCCGGGAGGCCGCGCGGCGGGCGAAGTGCCAGAACAACCTGAAGCAGCTCGGGCTGGCCGTCCTGGAGTATGAAGAGGCCTGGAAGATATTTCCGCCCAGCTCGCACTGGGCGCCGGGCGTGGTGCCCCAGACGCGCAACCCTTCGGACCTGCGCGAGAACTGGGTCATCATGATCCTCCCCTTCCTCGAGCAGCAGGCGCTGCTGAACAGCTTCGACCTGACCAAGCCGATCAATCACGCCGACAACGCCCCGGCCCGGGCGACCGTGCTGGCGGTGATGCTCTGTCCGAGCGACGCCTTCAGCCGCGAGCCGTTCAACGGCTCCCACGGCAATCTTACGACCAACGTCGGCGACAACTGGGCCCGGGGCAACTACGCGGCCAACGCCTCGCTGGCCTTCATGAACGCCTGCACCAACAGCGTGAACTGCGGCGCGCTGCCCACGTCGCCCGGCTGGACCAACTCGTCCTATCGCGGCGTGATGGGGGCCAACGCCTCGGTGACCATGGCCGAGATCAAGGACGGGGCGAGCAACACGATCCTGCTGGGTGAAATCCGCGCGGGGCTGACGGACTACGATACCCGGGGCGTTTGGGCCATGTCGGGTGGATGCCCTAGCGCGCTCTGGTGCCACGGAGGCATCATGGGCGACGACTACGGGCCGAATTGCCCCTACTTCGCGGCCGACGACATGCAAAACTGCGCCCAGCTCCGCGCCGAGATGGGTGACCCCAGCTTCTGGCAGGACCAGGGCAACTACCTGGCCCAGGAGGGTATGCCGTGCTCCGGCGTCGACGTGGCCAATATCCAGCAGACCGCGCGGAGCATGCACGCGGGCGGCGTCCACGTCTGCCTGGCCGACGGCAGCGTGCACTGGCTGAGCGACTACATCCAGGTCAAGCCCAGCTCGGCCAACGACCCGTCCGTCTGGGACCGCCTCAACGCCTCGGCCGATACCTTCAGCCTGTCCGCCGACACGTTTTGAGATTGGGAAGAGAAACAGGGGGTCGAACCGCACTTCACGCCATGGCACGCACGACTCATCCCAGACCGATCGCCTGGCTACTGCTGACCGGGCTGCTCTTGCCCGGGTG
>Ga0180438_10002902_pt1 | contig 26908 bp, 26 predicted proteins | sample SS_ome_12_FD_132455 | JGI IMG/M metagenome (GOLD analysis project Ga0180438, IMG submission 132455) | Hypersaline lake sediment archaeal communities from the Salton Sea, California, USA - SS_3_D_2 metaG | ecosystem: Environmental > Aquatic > Non-marine Saline and Alkaline > Hypersaline >... | reverse complement strand
CCCAGGGCGGCCCGGATTGCCGGGGCGGTTTGCACCACCACGTGCTTAGCCGGGTCGTCCAGCACGGCCCAGACCTCGTCGATCTGGTCCCGCTCGCTGATCGACCCGACCGGGCAGACCGCGGCGCACTGGCCGCACTGGACGCAGACTACGCTTTCCAGATCGCTGCAGAAGGCCGGTCCTACAAAGGTGGCGAATCCGCGGTTCTGGGGAAAGATAGCCGCCACTCCCTGGGTCTCGCCGCAGACGGTCACGCAGCGGCGGCAGAGGATGCACTTGGCCGAATCCCTCACCAGTGCAGCGGTGCTCACGTCGGTGAGCCGGACGCTCTTCTGTCCGGGAAACTCGATCTCCCGGATCCCCAGTTCCTCAGCCAGGGCCTGAAGCTCGCAGTCTCCGTTACGGTCGCAGGTCTGGCAGTCTCCCTCGTGATCGGAGAGGATCAGCTCCACCACCAAGCGGCGGGCTTCCCGAACCCGGCGGGTGTTTGTGTGAACGACCATCCCCTCCGCCGCCGGGGTGACGCAGGAGGGCACCAGGGTCTTGGCTCCTTCCACCTCCACCAGGCAGACCCGGCAGGCGCCGATTGCCTGGAGGTTTTCCAGATAGCACAGGGTGGGGATGTGGATCCCCACTTGACGGGCCGCCTCCAGCAGGGTGGCCCCCTCGGGAACCTCGATCGTCTTTTTGTCTATCGTGAGTGTTGGCATAACTTTACTCTCCTGACTCCGGTTCTCTATAGTCACAGCGCAGACAGCGCTTTGCTTCTGCTAAAGCCACGCTTCGGGACCAGGTGTTCTCCACCTCCTTGAAGTTTCCCTTGCGTTTGCCGGCCGGTACGAGCTTTGGCGCGGCCCGAGGTGTCTCCACCGGATCAGCCTCGGGATCGAAAAAGGTGTCAACCTCGTGATCCTTCCGCCAGAATGCTCCCGTTTTTCCTTCCAGGAAGTTGTTGATCCCCACAGCCGCCTTTTCCCCCGCGGCCACCGCCTCGATGACAGAGGAGGGGCCGCTGACCGCATCGCCGCCGGCAAAAATCCAGGGTTCCGATGTCTGTCCGCTGGCCGGGTCCACGGCTATGTAGCCCCGGTCGTTGAGCTTCAGGCGTACCCCGTCGAAGAGCTCGGCCGGGTCGAGTCTCTGACCGATCGCGGCAATCAACAGATCCGCAGGCATCGTGTACTCGCCGTCCCGCGACGTCTCCGGCCGGCGCCGTCCGCTCTTGTCGAACGCACCCAGCTCCATGTGCTGGAGGCGTACTTCGGTCAGCCTGCCGTCGCCGGCGCTCAAGCCCACCGGAGCGGCGAGGAACTCGAACCGGACACCCTCCTTCTCAGCCTCTTCCACCTCCTCCTCATAGGCCGGCATTTCGGTCCGGGTACGGCGATAGACCACGGTCACGGTTTCGGCTCCCAGGCGCAGAGCGCTGCGGGCGGCGTCCACCGCGGCGTTGCCGCCTCCAACCACCACTACATCCCCCCTGACCTTGCCTTTGCCGTTGAGGTTGTATCTCCGCAGGAAGTCGATCGCTTCGCTGCAGCCCGGGGTGGCCTCCCCTTCCAAGCCCAAGCCCATACCGTCGGGGGCACCGACGCCCAGGAACAGGGCTTCGTATCCCTGCTCCCGGAGTTCCGCAATCGTAAAGTCCTTGCCCAATCGTTTTCCGGTGTTAATCGTCACTCCCAGATTTCGAATGATGTCGATGTCCTTGTTGAGAAGCTCCCGGGGCAGCCTGTAGGCGGGAATCGCCTGAGCCAGCATTCCTCCGGCCTTGCTTGCGGCTTCGAAAACAACGGGCCGGTAGCCGAGTCGGGCCAGGAAGTAGGCGCAGGACAGACCCGCCGGGCCCGCTCCGATGACGGCGATCTTACGCCGTGCCGCCTGTTCGTCCCTTACGAACTCGGGCAGCTGCAGCTGTTTTTCCTGGTCCGCGAGAAAGCGTTTCAGAGCTCGCACCGACACCGCCTCGTCCACGGTGGCGCGGCGGCATTTGCTCTCACAGGGATGGAAGCAGACCCGTGAGCACACCGATACGAAGGGGTTACGCTCCCGATGCAGCCGCAGCGCCTCCTGGTAGCGCTTCTCGGCGATCAGGCTGACGTACCCCGGTACGTCAACCCCGGCGGGACAGGCGTTTTGGCAGGGCGCCCGGACCAGCTCCGCACAGACGCCGGCTACGCATTTCTTGTCCCGGATATGGGCCTCGAACTCTCCGCGGAAGTGACGGATCGCCGAGAGCACAGGGTTTGGGGCGGTCTGCCCAAGTCCGCAGAGGGCGGTGTCCTTGATCACCGTGCCCAGCCGCACGAGCCGTTCGATGTCCCCCTCTTCGCCTTTGCCGGCGCAGATGCGCTCCAGGATCTCCAGCATCCGCTTGGTGCCGACCCGGCAGGGGGTGCACTTGCCGCAGGACTCGTCCTGGACGAACTCGAGGAAGAAGCGGGCCATGTCCACCATACAGGAATCCTCATCCATGATGATCAGCCCGCCGGAGCCCATGATCGCTCCCAGGGCTTCGAGATTCTCGTAGTCCACAGGGACGTTTAGATGCCAGCGCGGGATGCAGCCGCCGGATGGTCCGCCGATCTGAGCCGCTTTGAACTGTTTGCCTTTAGGAATCCCGCCCCCGATATCGTAGATTATCTCCCCGAGCTGGATCCCCATGTTGACCTCTACCAGGCCGACGTTGTTCACCTTGCCGGTCAGGGCAAAGATCTTGGTGCCGGGGCTCTTCTCCGTGCCCACCGAACGGAACCAGGCGGCTCCCTTCTCGATGATCAGGGGTATGTTGGCCAGGCTCTCCACGTTGTTGAGCACGGAGGGTTTTTCCCACAGCCCTCGGGTGGCTGGAAAGGGAGGCCGGGGACGGGGTTCCCCCCGCTGGCCTTCGATCGAACGCATCAGGGCGGTTTCCTCGCCGCAGACGAAGGCGCCGGACCCCCTGGAGATTTCGATGTCCAGGCAGAAATCGGTGCCCAGGATCTTCCCCCCCAGCAATCCCCTCTCCCGGCACTGGCGGATGGCCTCGCCCAGCCGCTGCAGGGCCAGGGGGTATTCGGCCCGGCAGTAGATGTAGCCCTGCCCTGAGCCGATGGCCCGGGCGGCGATCATCATCCCTTCCAACACGGCGTGGGGATCGCTTTCCAGGACGCTTCTGTCCATGAAGGCGCCCGGGTCACCCTCATCGGCGTTACAGAGGATGAACTTCTCCTCCCCCTCGGCTCGGCGGGCGAACTGCCACTTCAGACCGGTGGGGAAGCCCGCACCGCCTCGGCCGCGCAGACCCGAAGCCTTGACCTCCTGGATGATTTCATCGGGGCTCATCTCCAGCAGGGCTTTGGCCAAAGCCAAGTACCCGCCTCTGCCTATGTACTCCTCGATGCTGGTGGCCGAAATGCGGCCCTTGTTGTGCAGAACCCTCAGATTTTGACTGGCGAAGAAGGGTATGTCCGCATAGTGGGGAATGATCTCCTCGGTCACCGGGTGCCGGTACATCAGCCGCTTGACCGGGCGGCCTTTCAGAATATGCTCCTCCACCAGTTCGGGCATATCTTCCGGGGTGAGTTTTTGATAGAAAAATCCCCCCGGATACACGACCATGATGGGACCGCAGGCGCAGAATCCGTTGCATCCGGTCTGTACCACCCCCACCTCCCCGTTTGTGCTCGGCTCATTCAGATCTCCCACCGTGGTCTTGTCGATGAGACCCCTGGATTCGAGCTCCTGTAGCAGGGCGGCCCGGACTTTCTCCGCCCCGGAGGAGACACAGGCCGTGCCGAAGCACATCAGCATATGGGTCCTCGTTGTTTTCATCGTTCACCTCTCTCGTTTTTTGACGTCCGAGGGCTCCTTGCCCACGTATACCAGATGCTCGCTGACTACCTGCCCTTCCAGAATATGCCTGCGGAAGATGTCCCTGGCTTTTTCCGCATCGAGATACCCGTACAGCACGGGCTCGCAGCCGAGGGTCTCCACGGTCATCACCGGTTCGAACTCGCAGGCGCCGATGCAGCCGGAATTGGTAAGCCGTATATCGGTTCGCCCGCTCTCAGCCAGAGCATCCGCCACCGCGTTGATCACCTCCCGGGCTCCGCTGGCGATGCCGCAGGTACCCATATGCACGGTAACGCAGGCGCGATAGCCGTCCTCCCTCAATGAGGTCTTGCGTTGGATCTGTTCGCGAATGTCCAGCAGATCTTGCAGGGTCCGTATCTTTTCCATCATCCTCTCCTTCTATTCTTGGTAGCGTTTGAGAATCTCCCGGATTTTGGTCGGCCGTACCCGCTTGTACACCTCCTCGTCGATGCACATGGCCGGGGCCAGACCGCAGGCACCGAAGCAGCGGGCTACTTCCAGGGTGAACAGGGCGTCTTCGGTGGTATCCCCCACATCGACGCCCAGGGTTTTTTTCAGTGCGTCCAGCACCTGCTTTCCTCCGCGGACGTAGCAGGCGGTGCCCAGGCAGACCCGGATCAGGTGCTTTCCACGGGGTTTCGTGGAAAAGAAGGAATAAAAGCTCACCACCCCGGCCACTTCACTGTAGGATTTGCCCAATTTCAGGGCGATGCGTTTGAGGGCTTGCTCCGGCAGGTACCCGAAGATGGTTTGGGTGATCTGGAGGACCGGGACCAGGGCACCGGGTTTGTCCCGATACTCCTCGATGATCTCATCCAGTCTCCTGAAAAGCTCCTCCTCGGAAACTTCTTCTGCGCAGCAGACGGTGGCCGCCGCTGTTGGTCTCTCGGTTGTGCCTGTACCACTGTTCATTCGTTACTCCTCGATTTGCAGGGCTGCGAGCCCTGCCTTTATTTTCAAATACATACGTCGTGCAATAGACAGGTTGGATAGCGTCTTCTCGGAAAAGACCAAATCATCCGGGGCGATCAATTCACGAGCAACATCGGAACTGGTGATTGTCTGTTCCCGCCCGTTGACTCTGATGCATAACGAAAGCTTGAGCTCAGGATTGGCGGCCAGAACCGATGAGATAGTGGAGGCCAGATCTCCGACGGGATTGCGGTCGATGTGGCTCAAGCCTATGGTTGCCCGTACGGCCAGGCCGCCCAGAGGAGAACGCTCCAGGGCCAGCTCCCCTCCGGCCTGTTCGATGCGGAAGCGAAACAGGCTCAGACCCAGACCCGTCTTTTTCCCTTTTTTCGTCGTGTAGAAGGGATTCGTGGCCTGTTCGGGGGATACGCTCAAACCCGGACCATTGTCTTCAACGGTGATGCGAAGCAGGTTCCATTCCGGTTCCAGGGCAATCTCCACCACCACCAGTGAGGCTCCGGCGGTCACTGCGTTTTCCAAAAGATCGAGGAGGTGTAAGGACAATTCACGCAATTTGACACCTCCTCGAGCCGATTCCCTGAATTGCCAAAACCAGCTCGGCGAAACAGGGCTCGGCAACCATAAATGCCGTGCAGGAGCAGGCGATCTCTTCCAGACAGTGACTGTCCGACCCGCTGATGAGTGGAAGACCCCACCGCTGGAACTCCTCCATCGGGACTTCCCCCCTCCGGGCCCGGGCTGCGCCGGCTGCCGAAATCTCGGCGGCGGAGAAACGAAATGTTTCGGGGAAGAATCCCAGCTGTCCCAGAACGCTGAACGCGCGGCGGTCTACATGGGCCGCCACGGCGATTCCCCCGTGCCGGCGGAACAGGTTGATCGCTTCTTCGAGGGCAAAATTGCTTGCCCCTGCAAGAAGGCGCGACTCGGTACCGGTTTTCCTGCCTTCTGAGTCGAGTATCCACTGTTCCGAGCTGGGGTTGTTTCCGGCGGGGTTGGTCGGCCGCTGTGCCGATTTTCCCTCAGGCAGGCTTTCCCGTACGCAGTCGCTCACAGTGAGAGCGCACCGGAGGGCCGGGAACAGGCCTAGGACGTGGACCTCTTCCCGGGTCGTTACCTCGATTCCGGGAATCACTTTCAACGCGGTTCCTGTTTCCCGCTGTGCCGCTTCGGCTACCGCGGCGACGTTGGCGGCACTGTTGTGATCACAGATGGCGATCATCGTCAATCCTCTCTGCATACAGGTGCGTACAATATTGCGGGGCAGCATCTGCCTCGATGCACAGGGAGACAAGGCGGTGTGGATATGGAGATCCGCCAGGAGTACCGTCATTCATGCCATCCTCTCATCCTTACCCCTGATCCCCAACGCATATAGTTTGCCCGCCATGTCGAAGGTGCTTTCCTTCGAAGCGAAAAGGGGGATCTTCTCTTCGATCGCCTTGTTTCGTACGGCTTCCTCCGGCGTCATCCCGGAGGTGAAAATTACCGCCACCTGCATGGCATGGAGGGCGACGGCAATGACATTGAGGTGTACCTGGATCGTCAGCAGAACTCCTCCGGCGGGCGCGTTGGCCAGAACATCGCTCAGCAGATCCGATGCATGTGCCCTGGTAATTTCGACCTGTTCCTGATCTGCCGCAGCCGAGGTCAGCGACTGCAAACCCAGTGTGGTAACGATTTGTTTCAAGTTCATGACTCTCCTCCTTCCCGGGCAACCGTGCATTCCAAACCCGGGTAGCGCTCCAGCACCATATCCTCGGCCAGGGAAGCACAGCTGGGTGCACCGCAGGCACCGCAGTCCCGTCCGGGCAGACCGGCGGTAAGCTCGTCGATTCGCGCCAGCATTTCGATTGCTTTGCCCATGTCCGCATCGAGCCGCATCCCCGGGTGGGCCATATAAGGACTTTTTACAGGTACGGCCTTCACCGGTCTCCATCGTTCAAGCTCCGATGAGGACCACCGTTTTTTGGCTGCATAGGAGTTCTCCTGGAACAGAGGCGTGCCGTAGCAGCCGTTTTCGCAAGCGCTGAGCTCGAGGGTCTGAAAATCCCCGGCCAGCCCTTTTTCGGTTTTCTCCAGGATTTCCACCACGTTGCGCGCTCCCCACGCTTCCAGGACGGCCGAATTGTTGTTGCCCTTTTTTGATGGCCGGGGGCTTTGTGTCCACACATTCGTGGCTGTTCCCGCCTGATCCTTGAGCAGGGGTAGAATCCGGGCCGAGAGCTCAGCGGAGCTGATAACCCGCAGGCGGCCGGAAAGGCCGGCAGGTGCGAGCAGAGAATATTGGCCGGGACAGGCGGCTACGAAGGTCGCCGACCTTAGACTGCAGGCCTCTACAGCGGCTTCGATCGGTGTCACAAAGGGAGCTATTTGAGGAATCAGGGAGGGAAACTGGCCCTCGATCAGACGTATAACAGCCGGGCAGATAGGGGAGATGACGGGATACGTGTCCTGCTCCAAGGCATACCGCCTCACGGTCCGGCGCAGCTCTGTTTCCCATTCTTCGGTGAAGCGGATATCCTTGAATCCCAGGTTTCTCAGGGCCGCCAGGACCACTCTGGGGGGCACCTTCAATCCGAATTGGGTGAGAAAAGCCCTGGGGATGACAAGGGTGGGCTGAAACATCTGGCTGGCTGACTGCTGCCGCAGATGCTCGTCCTCCGTATCCGGGATCGTGAAAACCCCCTGACGGCAGGCATCGATGCAGGCTGTGCATTCGATGCACAGAACGGGAAGGATGCGGGGCTGCCGGTTCCATACCCTGATGGCTCGAGTGGGACAGGCCTTGAGGCAGTCGAGACAGCCGATGCAGAGTTCCGGCTGGATGGACAGACCGCGGCTGGAAAACTCTTCCGCCGGCTGCGTTTCCAGATAGATCGTCGAACGTACCCGGGTTCCTTTTCCCACCTGAGAGTCGATCTCGAACACGTCACTCGCCTTTTTGATATTGGGAAGACCCATTCCTGCACCGAAACCGAGCTTTTTGGCCTCCGCGGAGGCCGTGGAAAAACCGGGTTTCATGGCCGTGCCGAGGTCGGCAATGCCCGGACCTTCGTCGATCACTTCCATATTGAATTGACCGCGATCGAACCTGACCCAGAGATTTCCCCTCGAGGCGTGGATCACCACGTTCATCTCCGCTTCATAGGCGGCGATCATGATTCGCCTCATGATCTGCCCGTCGACCCCTATCCACTTCAGCTGCTCCTTCAACCTTCGGGAGGCGGATCCGGCGCTTACGAAATTTCCACCTGCAATCGGGAAGCAGCTGGTGATCATGACCGGCGGCAATCTTTCCCGCAGAGCCGGCGGTACAGGCGGCCGTAGGCTTCCTTCATGTCCAGCTGGCAGAGCACCACGGTTGTTCCAGTCCGAACAGCCGTCTCCAGCAGCGTCGGATCGGGATCCGTACCGTCAACAAGGCACAGAGCGGGGCAGTCCATGAGCTCAGCCATGCAGGCCAGCTGGGCATTGGCCAGGCTGGTCACCAGCATGGTTTCCGGGCCGGCCTGCTCGAGAAGCGCGCTCATCTTGTTGCTGGCAAACACGCGAGTGATCTCAGGTCCCCTCCTGTTGTCCGGCTGCAGGATCCGGGCGTTAATGGACTTGACCAGCTCTTCGAGTTTCATCGGATCAACGCTTCCTCGTGGTACAGGCTGCAAGTACCGTACCAAAAGCAGAAGAGCCCACCGGATGAAGGTGGAAAGGCGCGTGCAGCCGGAAGCGGGATGGGATATCGTTTCCGTGGATTACAGTGAATCGGAGAGCAGTTATTTGTTATAAGCGAAGAAGATATGAGCAGGCGCCTCAGGGGGGGTCTTGTGGATTTGAAGCCGAGGATCGAGAGGCTGATCGGCGCCCGGCCATCTCACCCCGAATCGTTCATCCGGCGGGGTGTCGATGGGCTCAGGTCACCCATGGGAGATCTGTGCACGAAACGCCCCGATCAGGGAATTTCAGCGGTACTCTTCCCGCTCCAGCCCGTATTTCTTAATCCGCTCGTAGAGGGCGCGGCGGGAGATGCCCAAGGCTCGATAGGTTGGGTTGATCTGACCCTTGTATTCTCTCAATGCGGCCTCGATAACGGCCCTTTCTGTTCGTTCCATCTCGTCCCGCAGAGGTCCGGGACTAGCGGGAAGAGAGAGCAGTCGTCCCGACTCGAAATCGAGATCGGGAACGAAATCGCCGGCCACTCCTTCCCGAGATGTGATCAGCATGCGTTCGACGGTGTTTTTCAATTCCCGCACGTTTCCGGGCCACGTATGGGACAAAAGCTTGGCCAGTGTCTTCTCCGGTATTCGCGGAACGGGGAAGCCGATTTCTTGAGCCCTCAGTCGGATAAAGTGGGAAATGAGCAGCGGAATGTCCTCTCGGCGGTCCCGTAGAGGCGGTACTACGATGGAAAGAACAATGATCCGGTGAAAGAAATCTTCCCGGATTGTGCCCTTCTGCACCTGTTCCTGGAGATTTGCATTGGAGGCGGAGATGAGTCGGATGTCCACCTTTCTCGGCCTGTCGCTTCCCAGGGGTTCTACGATCCCGTCATCCAAAACTCGGAGCAGCTGTATTTGGGCGCGTTCCGAGATAGTTTCGATTTCGTCGAGCAGCAGGGTTCCCCCCGAAGCTGTGACCAGTTTTCCCTCTCTCTCGGCCGTTGCCCCGGTAAAGGAACCCCGGGCGTGGCCGAACAACTCACTTTCCAGCAGGCTCTCGGGCAGAGCTCCTGCGTTTACAGGGACGAAGGGAGCCCGGGAGCGGGGACTCTGGGCATGGATCGCCCGGGCAACCAGCTCCTTCCCGACTCCGGTTTCCCCCATGATGAGAACCGGGGCGTCGTTCCTGGCTGCCACCTCGATGAGCTCGTATACGTCCTGTATTTCCCGGCTGCGGCCCACCATGCCGAAGCGACCATCCTCCTCCGGGGAAAGCAGGTTGAGGCGTCGACGCAGCTCCCGGCTCTCCAGTCGCAGCTCCATCTGTTCAACCGCTTTGTCCACGTAGGCGAGAAGCACATCGTCGTCGAAAGGCTTTTCCAGAAAGTCGAAGGCTCCCGCTTTCAAACAGCGCACCGCCATGGGGATGTCTCCATGCCCTGTGATCATCAAGACCGGTGCAAGAAGCCCGCGCCGGGTCACTTCGGCCAAAAGCTGCTCTCCGTCCATGCCGGGCATCTTGATGTCGGTGATGATGCATTTGGCCTTTTCAAGAGAGCCCAGAGCCGTTTCGGCCGAGCTAAACGCCTCAACCTTGAACCTGCGCAGCCGGAGCATCTGAGCGATGGAAAGCCGGGCGGCTTCATCATCATCTATTACCACGATGACCGGAGTGTCCCGCGAATTCCCGTCAACCATGGTATTCCCCCTCTTCCTCTTCTTCCTGTTCGATTGCTGGCAGGCGAATGGTGAAGGTGGCTCCTTTGCCGATCGATCCTCGAGCTTCGATGCTCCCCCCGTGATCTTTGATAATTGCTTTGGAAATGGACAGACCCAAGCCCGTGCCGTAGCCGCTTTTCTTGGTGGTGAAGAACGGTACGAACAGCTTTGGAGCTTCTTCCTCGGAGAAGCCCTTGCCCGTGTCGCTAATCTCGACAACCACGAACCGTTCGTCTGAGGGATCCCCAAAGGAATGGATGCTGAGCCGCCGGATCGGTGATCCCTCCATGGCCTGGCGGGCGTTGGCGAGCACATTGAGAAAGATCTGCGCCAACCGGGTGCGGTCCCCCCTTATATCGGGAAGATTTTCCGCCAGTTGAAGCCCGACCTCGACACCGGAGAGTCTCATCTGAGGTATGAGAAAATCGACGGTCTCCCGAATCACACTATTGAGGGCCAGGCGGGTGAAGTGGCGCTCCTCCTTCCGAGCCAGTTCACGCATCTCGTTGATGATTTTGGCGGCCCGATCGACCTGTTCTGAGATCAGTCGCAGATTTCCCTTCACCTCCTCCACACTGCCCACCGATTGTTCGAGCATGTAGAAGGCGTTGCGCGCGTAGTTGCGTATTCCTGTGAGCGGCTGGTTCAGCTCATGCGAGATTGCAGCCGCCATCTCCCCGAGCTCGGCCAGTCGGGTGGAATGCTCAAGCTGCTCTTCCTGTTTTTCCGCCAGTTCGGCGAGCTCCATTCGTCTTGCTTCTGCCTCCTTCTGGGCTTTTCTTTCTGCCTGTTCTCGGTCTTTAACAGTACCTATGAAAAACGAGACCAGACCGAATAGAGCGATTCTGGCCGCGTCATACCAGATGCTGCCCAACTTCATACCGAAAAGGTGGAATGAAAACACCAGGACTGCCAGGAATAGGGCAACCACCATGCCTCGCCGTCCCCACCACAGGCACGCCAGAGCTATGGGTATATACATGAAGTGGGTATAGACGATGTCGGTGTGGAGGAGTAGACGAAAATAAAGGGCTGCCCCCACGGAGATTACGACGAGAAGAACTATGATTGTTACTCGCAAAGTTCTGTTAATAATTCAGATTATAGACCGAACTCAGATACGGTCAATCGTCTTTCCCGGGTTATCGCTTGCCGACAGCTCCCGGAACGACCTTCCCCACGCACTCTTCAACACACTTCGAGAATCCCCAGGAGCGCAAATTTCTTTCAACTTGATCACGGAAGCGGGCCGATGGTAGTATTATCTGAAACCGTGAAGGACATCCTCCGACTTCCCATACTCTTTCTATTCGTATTTATCCTGGTGTTCATCCTTTTTTTCGCCTTGAGCGTACTCGCCCTGTGGGGCGGCGTGTATTCCGAGGGGCGGGAGGCAGCCCTTCAGGCGGTGGAGGCGAACATCCCCGAAACGCTCGTTCAGGTGCTTCCCGCCGCGGTCTTCGTTTCCCTGTTCATCCTTCTGGTGCGCATCGCTGCAAAACCGGGAAGCCGTTTCCTGTCTCTGCTCATTCCTCTGGCCGGAGCATTTGTGCTGTTGGCCTTCGGCTACCAGATCCTCCAGCGGCTTGGACCGGGCGGCGAAGCGGGGCCCGGAGTAGCCCGGCCAGGGGTGGTTGAACCCTCTTCCCGGCGTTACCTGGTTCCGGGAGTCTTCAATACGACCGAGAGCAAGGTAATCTACATAGAAGAAATCGATGAAAGCACGGTCAGCCCCGTGGTGCTGGCCGAAGGAGGGAGCGCCGACCAGAAGCTGCTGTATTTTCCTCAAGGCCGGGTATCAGTAGGAGATGATTCCGTTGTTGTTCGGATGGCCGGCTACACCCTGGAAATAGATCCGGACCCTGTGTTCGGCGGTATGTTTGCCGAAGATCCTGTACTCAGGCGCTTTTTTGCCGATCTGGATTTCCTCAAGCGGGAATTGCAGAGGGCGTTCCGGCATTCCCTGCCCGCATTCTACTTCGCCGTCCTAGCCCTGGTTATCGCCTGCTACGGAAGTGGAATGTTTCTCCGCCTCAGCCGCTGGCATCTGCTGAATGTCACCCTGGCTCTATTGGCACTCAGGGGACTGCTGGCTCTGTTCCGCTTTGTGAGTGAAGGGGTGGTTTTTGAGCTGGACAAGGTCTTGAAGAATCCCCAGACTCTGCAGTTCCTGCCCGAGGTGGCGCTTCTCGTGATCGGCGGCCTCCTGCTGCTCCTCGATCTTCTTTTCGTTCCTTTTCAGCGATGGGAGGAGGAGTAGGCGGTGCGAAGACGGATGGTGCAGAATCCATTTTCGATTCTCTTCCTGTTCTACCTGTTCGCCTTCGGAGTCTTCTTCTTCTATTCAATTTTCGCCTTTCCCGGATATCTGGCAACCTTTCAGTGGCCCTTTGTGTGGACTAACTCTTTCTTGTTGTTCATGCGCTACTGCATTCCCGTGACCGTTGCCGCGGTAGCGGTTGCCTACTCCCTGTTGCCTACCGCGGAGACCGTCCGCATGCGCGCCAGCAGGCAGCCATTCGCGAGATTGGTGAGCTCTCATCTGACCACCTTTATCGCATTGACTGTTTTGTATACGGTTCTTGTATTGGGGCTCTATCCGCTGGCTCTGAGAAACATGGAACGTTTCGATTCCCTGACACTCGAAGCCCGGACATTCCTGGGAAAAGCTGAGGCAGCGCTGACGGAGGAGGATCCGGACACTGCTTTGCTCAACTATCAACGCTACCTGGCTATCGACCACGACAACAGAAAAGTCATGGAGCTGGTGAGCGATCTCCAGATGGAGATGATTGCCAATCGTCCCGAGTCACAACCGGAGGACCGGGAGGACCTCGATTCGATGAGGATCAAAGATCTGGCTGAAGGCAAAGAACCTTATGAGCTTCTCGAGATGGCCGAGATCTACTACGAGCGAGAGGACTACTTTTCCGCACACTACTACGCCGACCTGGCTTATCAGCTCGATCCCAACAGACGGGATGCCCGGCGCCTGGCTGCCAGAGCCCAAGAAATGATCGCCAGCAAAGACTTGAGCTCACTCGAGATGGAAGAGAAACGATTGTATGAACGCAAGCGGGAGGGATACGAGCACTTCACAAATGAAGAGTATTTCAAAGCCTATCGCGTGTTCCGGGAACTGCAGGAAGGGTATCCCCGGGATCCCGATGTGATCAGCTACCTCAGCAAGAGCGAGGAGCAGTTGAGCAGGGACACTTTCTTTCTCGATGAGGCCGAGCAGATCGATACCCTCCCCGGATCCAGGGAGCTGCTCTTTGTGAATTACAGAGAAGGGGATGAACGGGAGATCGTATTTATCGGCAAGCTGGCCGGAATCGAGGCGGGTGTTTTCGGCAAGGACGTCGAAGTCCTGCGTTTCAGTGCTCAAGGATTGTTGTATCACTACTACGCCCCATACGGCAAACTGCGGGATGGAATTTTGAATCTTCATGGAGTAGACAGACTCACTGCTGAGCGGGAGACCTTACCCCGCTACCTCTCCGGGGCGACCCGGCTTCGGCGGGAGCGGCTGCCCTACATGCTTTCGGTAGAGCCCACTCTGGAACTGCTTCCCACTCTGAAAGGGGGCAAGGCGGCTTCCGCCTCCGCGGAAAGCCTGGGTTTTTTTGCGCTCTGGCAGGCGCGCAGGCAAATCGGCAGCTACGGTTACCTGGAATCCTACATATCCGGTGAGATCCTGAGGAGACTGCTCCTGCCTTTCAGTTTTCTCGTTCTCTGTCTCCTGTCGGTGGCGATTGGCTGGCGGTTCCAGGCCCGTCTACTCGGACGTCCGCACTGGGTCCTTTTTGTGTTCATGCCCCTGTTTCCGATCGTGGCTATCTTGCTCACCGCACTTTATCTGCATGCCCAGCGAATCCTCCTGGGCTTCGCACTGCTGCGGTTGGGTTTCTCGATCTCTCTGGTTGTCTTTCTTGTTCTGCAGGGACTTCTGCTACTGTTCACCATGATCATCCTGGCCGGTCAGAGGGCGGACTAAAGTCCATGGCCTTCAAAGGGAAACTGATCGGGGCTCTCCTTGGATCCCTGGCCGGGCCCATGGGAACGATTCTGGGCGGACTGGTCGGCCATCTTTACGATCGAGCCACCGAGGAGCGGGACGCCACGGGCCGAATCGGGCAGAGGTGGCGAGGCATTGAGGATTCGATTTCCGCTGCCCAGCTGGATTTTCTCACCTCCCTGATCGGGCTGTCCATCGCCGTTGCCAATGCGGATCGACACGTTCGGATATCCCAGATCGAGGCGCTCAAGGCTTTCTTCAGGCAGAATTTCCCATATTCCCAGGAGGATCATCGGATCATCCAGGCGGTTATTGATGAGACCTTTGTCAATCGGGATCGTTTGGACGTGGATGCCCTGGCCAGCTACTACCGCCTCAGTTCGAGTCCGGCGGGAAGACTCTTGCTGCTGCGCCTGTTGTTCAAGATCGCCGAGGCGGATAAGCGGGGAATTTCAGATGCCGAGGAGCAACTCATACGGCGGATCGCTGCAGCCCTGCGCATCGATGCCGCCTCTTTTGCTAGCGTCGCGGCGGAGTTCAAACACGAGGACAACCGAGCTTATCGCATCCTGGGTGTCAGTCCGGATGCCAGCAATGAGCAGATCCGCAGTGCGTACCGAAGGTTGGCAGCTCAGTATCACCCGGATACCGTGGCCAATTTAGGTGAAGAGTTCACCGAGGTTGCCGAAGAGAAAATCAAGCTCATCAACGAGGCGTATGGGGAGATTCGTACTCAGCGGGGGTTCTGACCTGAGGTTTGCCGTTCTATGTGGGCGCCCAGTTTTTTCAGCCGTTGGGAGAGATTTTCATAGCCCCGCTCGATCTGATAGACATTGCCGATAGTGCTCTTGCCTTCAGCGCAGAGCGCCGCGATCACCATGGCCATTCCCGCACGAACGTCCGGAGACACCAGCTCGGCACCCTTCAAACGGCAGGGTCCGCTGACTACCGCCCGGTGGGGGTCGCAGAGGATGATGCGGGCTCCCATCCCGATGAGCTTGTCCACGAAGAACATTCGGGATTCAAACATCTTCTCGTGGATGAGAATCGTCCCCTCTACCTGAGTGGCGCTTACCAGAGCTATGGAGATCAGATCCGGAGGGAAGCCGGGCCAGGGGGCGTCATCGATCTTGGGGATCGTTCCGCCGATATCAGGTACGACTTTCAGCTCCTGGCCTGCGGGAATCCGGATAGTGTCGCCGTCGGTTTCCCAGTGAATTCCCAGCCTGCCGAAGGCGATCTTCGTCATTCTCAGGTGCTGGGGCGCCGCATCCTCGATCTCCAGTTCGCTGCGGGTGACCGCTGCCAAACCGATCAAGGAGCCCACTTCCATAAAATCCGTCGAGATCTTGAACTCCGTGCCCGACAGTTTTTTCACTCCCTGGATACGCAGAATGTTGGAGCCGATGCCGCTGATACGGGCACCCATCTGCGTAAGCATATGACAGAGGTCCTGAATGTGGGGTTCGGAAGCCGAGTTCTGTATGACAGTGGTTCCTTCTGACAGCACTGCGGCCATTATGGCGTTTTCCGTAGCTGTGACGGAAGCTTCGTCCAGGAACAGATCCGCTCCGACCAGTTTGTTGGCCTGAAGGCTGAATACCCCGTCCACCTCCACCCGGGCTCCAAGTTCTTTGAAGGCCAGAAAATGGGTATCCAGTCGTCTCCGCCCGATGACATCCCCCCCGGGAGGGGGAAGGGTGACCTTTCCGCAGCGGGACAACAGCGGCCCGACAAAGAGGATGGACGCCCTTATCTGTTTGGACATTTCCAGAGGGATTGTGCAATTCTTGATGTTGCGGGTCTTGAGACCGTAGGTATGATTGTCTACCCGACGGATATCAGAGCCAAGAGCCTTTAGAATACCGATCATGACCTCAACGTCCTCTATGTCGGGAACGTTTTTCAGGATTACCTCTTCATCACTCAGGAGGGTTGCAGCCAAACAGGGCAGAGCCGCGTTTTTGTTGCCGCTGGGCCGGATCCTGCCCTTGAGCGGATGACCCCCTTCTATGAGATAGCTGTACATACTCTACAGCGTAGTTTGCTTTTGGATTCTCTGTCAATCGAGGTTCGGGGAGAAGGCGAATTGTCTGTCTTTGAACGGGTTCGTGGACATATAGAGGCGTGCCTTGGCGATGTAGGAGGTGCCGTTCAGATCGATCATCCGATAGGTAATCTCGAAGGAAGATCCCTGCTCGTCCTCGCTGGTGAAAGGATCCTCCAGGAGGGGCGGGAAAACAACCTCCCGCAGGGCCGGGAACTCCTCTATCGCCATATCTTCCAATCCCAGAGTATGGATCAGGATTTTGTGGTCACTCCAGCCTTTTCTCTTCAGAGTCCGAACGCTGGCGGGATCGAGAAGGAAATTTACGATCTCCCGAAGCTCCCCTGTCAACAGCAGTTCTGTAGCCGATGCCAGGAAAGCGTTCAGATTGCGAACAACATTTGTAGACCGATATTCGACGAAATCCCGGCCGTTCCACCGGTACCAGGTCAGGAAGGTTTCGAAGCCCGTACCTTCCTCGATAGCTTTCTCTTTGACATACAAATCGATCACGCCGTTCCCGTCTATATCCTCCAGCTTGTATTGCGTGGAAAGTGTTTCTACCAGAGCGTGCCGGTATCGGGGAAGGCCGCCGGCATTGTCGAATACCAACAACTCTACTTCCCGTCCCTCTACTGTCTGGAATGAGGCCGTGATGATTACGGGGAGGGAGCGATTTGCATAAAGAGGCCTTCCCCGGAAGTACTCGAATACAATGTGTTTTCCCAGCTCCAGAGTGTTAAGGCGCCGGAAATTGCCTTTGTCGTTGACGAAAACGAGCAGGGAGAAGGGGATAGGCTCATTGTCCTCCTGGAACAAACGGGAGGAATCAACCAGGTTGTTCATCTCTTCGGAATCGATGCCTCTTGATGGCACTGCCAAAGAAATACACTCCGGATGCTGGTCGTTGTCCAGATCGTGGAGAATGATCGCGATGCGCCCCCTCACGGTGAGGGGTTGCAGATCTTCGGGATACAGGCGGGATATCTGCCGTACCGCTTCGTAGTAGCCGATTTCCGGTGGGGCCGGCTCCTCCGCGGGCTTTACCTCCACGGCTTCTGTTTCATGGGGAGCCGGGAGGCTGGTCTTGGGAGCTTCTACCGGCGCTTCGGAGCTGTCAGCCGGATGTTCTTTCGGTGGTCCGCTGCCCATGCAGCCCACGAGGAGGGCAATGAATAGCAGGAGGGATAATCTGAAGTATTGTCCCTTCATCTGGGGAAAATTGTAGCCCAAAAGCGGGCAGCTTTTCTATCTGCGTAGAAAAAAAGTGCGGCTGCTCAATCGTTGGTGTTGAAGTCCGCCTGGTACTCGATCTCCTGGGGCGTGAGCGGGTCGGTTATGTCGTACACGAAGGTCCCCTGATGCACAATAGCTCCAAGTATTCGCGCCCCTCGGCGGGCCCCCCTGGGCGGGCCCCTCGCTGCGTTTCAAATCCTCTTCCCCCCTTCTAAAACAAAAAAGGACAGCACCCGAAGGCGCTGCCCTTTTTTATGCCCGGAAGAGGACTTGAACCTCCACGACCTTACGGCCACTAGACCCTGAACCTAGCGTGTCTACCAATTTCACCATCCGGGCCGCTACCAGGAAAATAGCAAATCCCGGCCTCCCTTGTCAAGATCCATTACGGTTCGGCCGGGGGGCGGCCTGGATCTGTTCCACGCAATCGACGGCATGCGGCCTGAAATCATGGAAACCGAGTCTTCCAAAACGACGCTTTCTTTAGTATCTTTAGCTCCGGGAAAGGAAAGGTGATGGCGGTCTGACAGACTGAAGCATCCGGCGCCCCCGATCCCTGGAAAGGCCTTTATACGCCCTTGAGAATCCTCTACATCGGTGAAATCGTCGGCTCTCCCGGAGTGTTCTGCGTGAAGAGCAGACTGGCGGAGCTCAAAGAGGAAAAGAGTATCGATTTTGTGATCGCCTGCGGGGACGGCGCCACGGGCGGATTCGGGATCGGCAAGAACCACTCGATCTATCTGCACAAGCTGGGGGTGGATGCGATCACCTCCGGAGAGTGCATCTACTACAAGAAGGATATGGTTCCCCACATCCCGAAAGCCTCCTACGTTCTCAGGGCGGCGAACTATCCCTACGGCAATCCGGGGCGGGGATGGAACGTGTTTCGGGTGGGGGAGCGGAGCATTGGAATCGTGAATCTGCTGGGACAATCGGGATTCAACCGGGTGCATCTGAATAATCCTTTTCTCATGATCGAGGGCATCCTGGAGAAGATAGGCGAAGAAACCGAAACTGTCATTGTTGATTTTCATGCGTCCACGACGGCGGAAAAGTACACGATGTTTTACCATCTCGACGGAAAGGTAGCCGCCGTGCTCGGCAGCCATACCAAGGTGCTCACCGCGGATGCCACGGTACTGCCCGGTGGTACGGCGGTTATCGCCGGCACCGGACGAACGGGAAGCCGGTATTCGGTGGGCGGACTGGATCCGGAAATCGAAATCCGCAAATTCTTGACCCAGATTCACGAGCAGTCCCGGGTCACCTGGAAAGATCTCGAACTGCAGGGGGTTATCGTCGAAACAAACGAGGAAGGAAGAGCCGTCGCCATAGAGATCGTGCGCGAGGCCTGTGAGGCAGAGGATCATGACGGAACAGGGCATAGTCAAGAAGGTTGAGGGGCAGCTGGTGTGGATTTCCGGCGAACAGTGCGCAGGCTGTGAGCGCGAATTCCACTGCGGCAGCTGCGGATCCGGCGACGGAAGTTCTGAGCAAACCAGGCGCTCCGATCATCACGAACTGACGATATTCGGAACACGCAGGGAGCGATTGTTTGCGGTGCGAAACCCGCAATCCCTGACCCTTAAAGCCGGAGATCGGGTGGAATACTTCATCGCACCGGGAAAAGCAATAAAAGCGGGATTCCTCGTGCTCATCGTCCCCATTCTGGCATTCTTTCTGTTCTACTATCTGACCGGAATACTGTGGCGAGATGCCGGAGAAACCGCCAAAGTTCTGGCCGGCGTAGGCGGAATTGTCATGGGATTCGCGATGAATTTCGCTCTCAGGAACAAGACCCGGGAATATCCGGAGATCACCAGGGTGATGTCTCCGAAATCCTAGCAGCTGCCGGAAAAACTTTTTCGAAAAAAACCACCCCATCGGTAGTGATTTCCCGCAGGCGGGCTATATTTCATGTAAAAGAGGTGTGGCAATGGTTGAGCTTCACATAAAGGGCTTCTTTCTCGATTCCGATCGAATGCCGGTGGCGGTGTTGAGTGATGCGATGGGCAAAAAGGTGCTTCCCGTGTGGATAGGACCGTCGGAAGCCAGCTCTATTATCGTTGAGCTGGAGGAGATCAAAAGCCCCCGGCCTCTTGCCCATGATATACTGGCCAGTTACTTTCATCGTCACGGATTCACAATGGACGGTTTGGAGATCTACGGGCAATCGGGAGAGTTCGGGTACAACGCCCGCATCAAATACCATCGCCGACTGCGGCATTTCGAAATGGAGGTGCGTCCCAGCGACGGCCTTGCCCTGGCCGTGCGGCTCAAAGCCCCCGTGTTGGCGGAAGACAACCTGCTCAGCTCCGCAGACCTCTGCACCTTTCTCTCCTCCCTGCAGGATCCATGCAAGGGTCTGATCTTTTTCGCTTCCGGGGGACAGTCCCCCCTGAACACAGACATGCAGCAGTCCAACACCATTGAGGCCAATCCTCGACCCCACAGCAACTGAGGAGCAAAAGCAGTCTCTTTACGTGCTATTAGATGGATGAGTTTCAATTGACATCTCTCGACCGGGTGTGAATAATTCTACCCATGAGCGGCAAGTATATCTTTGTTACCGGAGGCGTGTGTTCGGGCCTCGGAAAGGGTGTGGCCGCTTCCTCCATCGGCAGTCTTCTTGAGCACCATGGCCTCAAAGTCCGAATGATAAAGATCGATCCCTACATCAACGTGGATCCGGGTACCATGAGTCCGTATCAGCATGGAGAGGTCTACGTAACTGATGACGGAGCCGAGACGGATCTGGATCTTGGCAACTACTCCCGATTCACCTCCTCTCCGTTGGGCCAGATCAATTCGGTGACTACCGGGCAGGTCTACCAGGAGGTTATTCGAAAGGAACGGGAAGGAAGGTTTTTGGGCCGCACAGTGCAGGTCATTCCGCATATCACCGATGAGATCAAGTCCCGGATATACAAGGTGGGTGACCAGCCCGACGTGGATGTTACGATTATAGAGATCGGTGGCACGGTCGGCGATATCGAGTCGATTCCCTTCCTGGAAACCGCCAGACAGTTTATCCACGATCTGGGCAAGAAGCGGGTGCTTTTCATACACCTGACCCTGATTCCCACTGTATCCGACGGAGAGATGAAAACCAAACCTACGCAGCATTCGGTGGCCTCCCTCCGGCAGATCGGTATCCAGCCGGACATGGTGCTTTGCCGCGCTCCCCAGCCGATCTCCGAGGAGCTGCGAAGAAAGATCTCCCTGTTCACGAACGTCGAAGATGAAGCTGTGATTTCCGCCTACGATGTTCGCTCCACCGTATACGAGATTCCCCTGATCTTTGCCGAGCAGAAACTGGACGAAATCATTCTGAACAAATTGCAGCTTCCCGATACTCCCTGCGATCTCAGCGACTGGGAACGGGTTGTAGAGGCTTACAAGACCGCGGAGCGTTCGGTGCGCATCGGATTGGTCGGCAAGTATACGGAGCTTCTCGATTCCTATAAATCGATCTATGAAGCTCTCTATCATGGAGGAATAGACAACCGCTGTCAGATCGAACTGGTGAAGGTGGACTCTGATCAGCTTCCCGAAAGTCCGGACGATGGTTTGGAAAAAATTCTCGGTGGGCTTGACGGAATCCTGATTCCGGGCGGATTCGGCCAGAGAGGCATCGAGGGCATGGTTCAGGCGGCAGCCTACGCCCGCACGAATCGACTGCCCTGTTTCGGGATCTGTCTGGGTATGCAGGTCATGGTGATCGAGTATGCCCGCAACGTCGTAGGCTGGCCAGACGCCAACAGTACCGAGTTTGCTCCCGATTCCAAGCATGCGGTGATCAGCCTGCTGGAGGACCAGATCGACGTGAAAGCCTATGGAGGTACGATGCGCCTGGGCGCCAGTCCGTCCCGGATCGTTGCGGGAACACGCCTCCACAAGATCTATGGGAGCGATGAAATTTCCGAGCGCCACCGACATCGTTATGAAGTTTCGAACGTTTTTCGCAAAGGTTTGGCAGAGGCGGGTCTGATCTTCAGTGCGTTTACACCCGACAACAGTCTGGTGGAAGCCAGCGAATGGTCGGACCACCCATGGGGAATCGGGGTGCAGTACCATCCCGAGTTTAAATCCAAGCCCGTATCACCCCATCCACTGTTTGCTACCTTCGTTGCAGCTTGTATGAGCAAATGAATGAGGCAAGAGCCGTTGTTCTGAGTATCCTGGTGCTGTTCTGTCTATCCTGCAGCCTGGATTACGATCAAGCCCGGGTAGCGGAGAGCATTCCCGGTCAGATTCCGGAGACGATTCTCTTTGAGTTTACCCATACCGTCGTGTCCGAGGGCAGAGTGTGGGTGATCCTCGAAGCCGAGCGGGCTGAAACCTACGGTGAACGAAATGAAATCATTCTCGAGGGTGTTTTTTTCCGCGAGTACGATCAGGAGGGCAACTTGCTCACCGAAGCCCAGGCGGAGCGGGCTGTATTCGCGACGGACAGTGAAGATGCCACGGTGAGCGGATCGATTCAGATCTACTCCCACGAAGAGCAGGCCTCTTTGCAGGCCGGCAGGCTTTCATGGGTCCGGGAGGGGCGGCGTCTGGTCGCAGATGATGGTCAGACGGTGCGACTGCAGACCGATGACGGTTCCTACGTGGAGGGGGAGGGCTTCTCCGCGGATTTTCGCAGGAAGCGGTTGGAGTTCTCCTCCCGTGTGCGAGGCAGTTATGTTAGAGAGGAAGAGGAGGAATAGGATCTTGAAGGTCTTCTTCCTGCTGCTGTTTCTGGCCCCTTCCCTGTGGGCTCAGACCTTCTCCTTTCAGGGCGACCGGATGGAGACGGTGCTGGCCAAGGGAAAGGAACGCACGGTTTTGTCGGGCAATGCCGAGGTCCAGACCGAGGACAATCTCATTCGCGCCGACCGGGTAGAATTGTACGGCGATGATTTCCGCTATGTAGCCTGCGAGGGAAACGTCCGCATCGTTAATGAACAGAAGGGTATCGAGGTAACCTGCCAACGGCTGTTTTACAACCGCGAGGAGAAAGTCGTGCGGGTCCGTGGGAATGTGATCATGTTGGACGAGCAGAACGAGGTGGTGGTTAAAGGGGGGTACCTCGAGAATTGGGAGGACAGTGATGAAACCGTGGTCCAGATCGGAGTTCGCATACTGAAAGAGGATCTGGTCTGCCGGGCCGAGTATGCCCGCTACCAGCGCAGCGAGGACAAGCTGGAGCTTTCCGGTATGCCCGTTGTCAACTGGAAGGGCGACGAATATCGGGCGCTGAAGATCTACATCGACCTCAATACGGATACGATTCGTCTGGAGGGAGACATCCGGGGAAAGGTACGTTCGGAGATAGACCAGGATGAAGGAGCCGAGTGAGTGAAGAGTGCAAGGACCCCGGATGACACCCTGGGGGGTGCACCGGCAAAGGATGGAAGACTGGCCGTTGAAGGGTTGGTAAAGGTCTTCGGCAAGAAAGAGGCGGTCAAGGATGTCAGCTTTTCTATGCGAGTAGGAGAGTTGGTGGGGCTGCTCGGACCGAATGGGGCGGGCAAGACCACGATCTTCTACATGATCGTTGGTTTCATCAAACCCAACCGCGGGAAGATCTACTTGAACGGCCACAGCATTTCCGGCCTACCGATGTACAAACGTGCTCGTCTGGGGATCTCCTATCTGCCCCAGGAACCGTCGGTTTTTCGGAAGCTCACGGTGGAGCAGAACATTGCAGCCATTCTGGAAACCCGAAGGGACCTGCGGCATGCCGAGAGGAGGGAAAAACTGGATTCCCTCTTAATGGAATTGGGGATCAGACACCTGCGAAAACAGAAGGCCTATACGTTGTCCGGGGGAGAACGCCGTCGCACCGAGATTGCCCGTTCCCTGGCCATAGAGCCCCAATTCCTCCTGTTGGATGAGCCCTTCGCCGGAATCGATCCGATCGCCGTTTACGAGATCAAACGCATCGCGGTGGATCTCTCGAAGAAAGGCATCGGCGTGCTGCTTACCGACCACAACGTCAGAGACACCCTGGAGATCACCCATCGCTCCTATATCATCAACCTCGGAGAAATCGTAGTTGCCGGTCCCAAGGACGAGCTTCTGGAGAGTGAGGTCGCCCGCAGGATATACCTGGGCGCCGAGTTTCGTATGTAGCCCACCGTTGACATTCCCTGTATTTATCATTCAAATTTGATGATAGAATAATAAAAGAGGGGGAGAGGTAGATTTCATAAGGCCGGATCATATTTATGGCTCAAACACAGAGACTGGAAATAAAACAAACCCAAACGCTGCGCATGACTCCCCAGTTATACCAGGCGATAAAAATCATGTCCCTGCCCCTGCTGGAGTTGAGGGATACAATCCAGGAAGAACTGGAGAAAAATCCCGCTCTGGAGATCGTTGAAGAAAACTCCCCCCTTTCCTTGGATGATACCGGTAAACGAACGTCGGAGGAGCAGGAGTATTTCGAGAACACCTCCGATCCGGGATACATCAAGGTACAGGGGGCAAACAGCCGTGAAGACGCCCATCGGAAGTTCATAGAGGGCGTGCTCACCCGTCCGGAATCTCTCCATGAACATCTGCTGTGGCAGCTGCGCCTGCAGCCGATCAGCGCGGCCGAGTTCCGCATCGGCGAGTATCTGATCCGAAATCTCGATGACAATGGTTTTCACATTGAAAAACCGGAAAATCTGCTGCTGAACCTCGATTTGGAGGGAAACCCCCTCGAGAATCCCGAAAGTACATTGAGTCCCGAAAAAAACGCCGTAATGAACAGGGTAAAGGAGTTGATACAGGGATTCGATCCAACCGGCACCTGTACGGAGGATTACCGGGAATCGATCCTGGTGCAGATCAAACTGCACCCCGATTCTGTCCCCCGAGCAGCGGAGATCGTGGAGAAGCATTTTGAACAGCTGGAACGGGAGAAGTACCAGGAAATCGCCCGCAATATGCGCATCAGCGTTAAGGAGGTAATGAAGGTCAAGGAATTCCTGCGGGAGCTGGATCCCTTCCCGGGCAGGAATTATTCCACCGAACAGCCCAGGTACGTGGTCCCCGATGTGATGGTAAAGGTCCAGGAGGGGGAGATTGTCATCGTGCTCAACGATGAAGACATCCCCGTCCTGGGCATCAACTCCTTTTACGCCAGCATACAGGATCACGAGGAGCAGTACAAACAGAAGGATCTCAAACGGTTTGTGAAAGACGGGGTACATGAAGCCCATTGGTTCATCAACAGCATTCGGCGGAGGAATCAGACGCTGCTGAAGGTCTGCAAGGCCATCATCGAGTTTCAGAGAGATTTTTTTCGAAAAGGTTCCAAGTACCTCGTGCCTCTGTCCTTGAAGGATATTGCCGCTGAAATCGGCGTACACGAAGCAACGGTGAGCCGGGTGACCAATGGGAAGTACATCCAGACGGAATGGGGCATATACGAGCTGAAGTATTTTTTCACAAATCAGGTTCCCGGAGGCGGCCGATTCTCCAAAGAAGGCGTCAAACAGATGATTCGGGAGATCATCGAAGAGGAGGGCAACAAGAAGCGGCTTACCGACCAGAAGATCGGCGAGATCCTGGAAGGAAAAGGAGTCAGGATTGCCCGAAGGACGATTGCCAAGTACCGCAAAGAGCTCGACATCATGAGTTCACATCACAGATAGGAGGGGCCCATGAACATCGATATCAAGGGAGTTCACGTTGAGATTACAGATGAGATACGAGAGTATATTGACAAGAAGCTGCCTCGTCTCGATTTTGTATCCGAGCATATAATCGATTTACTCGTCTTTTTGTCCCAGGAGGGCAGTCAGTACAGCCTCGAGGCTACCATCAACTTCCGTTGGGGAAACTCCAACCACATGAGGGTGAAGAACTTCGATATCTTCGAGGGAATCGATAAACTCTTCGACAAGTTGGAGCTGAAAGTACTCAAAGAGAAAAATAAAATCCAAGATCACAAGGGACACGACAGTGTCCGGGCGGGCACGCCGGAAGCATGAAAAAAATCACGGTTCTGGATCTGCTGCAGTTGGATCTAAGGGACAGAGACGCTCTCAACCTCAAGTGTGTAGCCGGCCGATCGGGACTGGTTCGGGAGCTGAAGGTTCCGGAGATCAACAGGCCGGGTCTGGAGCTCAGCGGTTTCTATGACAATTTTGCCTTCCAACGGATTCAGATATTCGGGCGCGGGGAGATGGCCTATCTGGAGAAGCTGGCCGAAGAGGGCAAGACCGAGACGCTGGAGAAGCTGTTCTCCTGCGAGATCCCCTGCTGCGTGTTTACCCACGCCCAAGCACCCACGCAGGATTTCCTGAGGATAGCAGAACGCACGGGCTGTTCGGTTCTGCAGACGGATTTACCCTCTTCCGAGTTTACGACGCGTATTCTGCGCGTGTTGAGCAACATCTTTGCCCCCAAGCAGAGTGTGCACGGGGTTTTCGTGGAGGTCTTCGGAGTCGGTGTATTGATCATGGGGGACAGCGGCGTCGGCAAGAGCGAGACCGCTCTGGCCTTGATCGAACGGAACCACAGGCTGGTGGCGGATGATCTGGTGGAGATCCGCCGGGTAGGCGGGAACATCCTGATCGGTACGGGTACAGGGGTGTCGAGTCATCATATGGAGATCCGAGGTCTGGGGATCATCAACATCACGCACCTGTTCGGTGTCGGGGCCATCCGGGACAAAAAGCAGATCCAGATGGCCGTTCGCCTGGAGGATTGGGACCCCGACAAAAACTACGATCGGATCGGGGCGGAAGAGAACTTCATGGAAATCTTGGGCGTGCAGGTTCCCTACATCGTGATACCCGTGAAGCCGGGACGCAACATCCCTGTCATCATCGAGACCGCCGCCATGAATGAGCGGTTGAAGAAGATGGGCTACTATTCCGCCAAAGAGTTCTCCAAGAACGTTATGCGCTGGCTGGAGACCGAAAGCGCCAAAGCGATTTTCTTGAGCGAAACCTAACTCTCAAGCGCGAGCCCTGTTGGAAATCATGGTTGAAAAAACCGTAACCATCAAAAACCGGGCCGGAATCCATGCCCGGCCCGCGGCTTTACTCGTACAAACGGCGAATCGATTCTCCGCTAATATCTTTTTGGAGAAGGATGGGGAGAAGATCAACGGCAAGTCCATCATGGGAATTCTCACCCTGGCTGCTACCTACAACAGCCCCATCAAGATTATCGCTGACGGCAGTGATGAGGAGGACGCGCTGCAGACGATCTGTAGACTGTTCGACACCAAATTCGAGGAGGAGTAAAGCGAAGAACCCGGTAATTCTGATCCTCCTGCTGCTGGCTTCGGCGTATGGTTCCGCCCAGGAGGCTCGTCTGGAGGCGGTGCTCCGGGGCCGCAAAGTGTTCGGAGCCGTTGAGTATCTGGACTCCCACTTCGCGGAGCGTGGCGTCTCCGCCAGTCAGGAGGTGTTGGCTTCTCTGTGGGACGGATTGCGGGCGGAGATCACCTTTCAGCTT
>Ga0180438_10002901_pt1 | contig 26908 bp, 30 predicted proteins | sample SS_ome_12_FD_132455 | JGI IMG/M metagenome (GOLD analysis project Ga0180438, IMG submission 132455) | Hypersaline lake sediment archaeal communities from the Salton Sea, California, USA - SS_3_D_2 metaG | ecosystem: Environmental > Aquatic > Non-marine Saline and Alkaline > Hypersaline >... | reverse complement strand
GTCTACACATTTGCTGATAGTGAATCTGCTACGTGATGCTGGAACATAAACTTGTCATGACCATGTACAGCACGGCAATGGATTTTAGCTTCGGTCTCTGTGTTGAATTTCAAAGCCTTGTCTTTATCTGTAGTAGACGTACCTTTTCCTTCATACATTGGAATACGTCCGTTGTATCCAATGATTATAATAGTTGACACTAATCTTTTCATATCTTACCTGTCTTTAATAGTTCTGTTGTAAATTCTCTCTGTCCTTCTACAAACTTTCCATACTTGTCATGGTATGCTACTTGTCCTGCAACCTCTGACATTATTAGCATCTTTTCGTAGTACCAATCGTCAGGCAATTGCGCTGCTTGTGCGAACGCTACACGTAGTTCTCCCATTGGTGAAAAGTCCTCGTTTAGCTGTATATGCATGAAGTCATGCCATGCTCTGAATGCTATGTTGATAGACTTGTGTCCAAATATTGTGTCATCACAATGGTCACCGTCAACTGGTATTACACCATGCTTGTCATAGTATTCCTTCACTGATTCAAATGTTGAGGTGATTGATTTATCACTCGTAACTATGTAGTGAGGGATTGAAACGACTTCAGCTATAAAGAGATTTAATCTCAGGCTAAATGGTTCGTTCATTTATTTCTTTTTAAACTGTAGCCTTGATGATACAATGCATACAGTAACAATTAGTACTACGGCTGCAATAGCAATGATTGAACCGTCTTCAAATGGAATGTATAAATCTTTCATTTTAATTGTATTAGTTTGTCCTATGCGAGGGAATCGAACCCAAGTATATACCATACATAGAAAAACCCTACCACTTACGTATTGTAAATGATAGGGTGTACTCCTGCTATGAAAACCAAATCTTAGTTAGCTGATACCTCAGTCTCTTCGGTAATTTTCTTAGATAGCTTGACCTTTGTTTTCTTCTCTTCCATAACAAAGTCAATCAATTCCTTCTCAAGTGCTGCATTCTCCGCATCACTGTAGGCTTTGTCACCTCTTAACATGAAGTTTACAAGCACCTCAACGTTGCTGAAAAATTGCTTGATTCTTTTTGAACTGTTACCAATTCGCAAAGACATTTTCATTGACGAAGTTTCTTTGAACTTCTGTTCAATTTCGTGTGTATTCACAGTTAGGTTACCCATCTGGAATTTAAAGTACACGGGTTTATTCAGTTTGATTCCCCCTTGTGCTTTCAGTTGTTTCTTCATTAACATCAAATGCAAAAGTCTACCTTTGATTTGACGCATGATTCCCGAAGACGATTGCGCCTTACTGTCAAGTGTCACCTCAAATGAGATGTCATCTTGAAAGATTTGAAATTTAAGTTTAGACATAGACGGATGGAGTGCGTGCCAATCACTCATTACATAGGCAAAACGACACATAACATTGTTGCGTGTCGCATCCGTGTACACTAGGGTTTATTCGTTTATCACCCCGAACGATATGCTAACACGTAGTTAGCCAAGTGTATTATTCCAACGTGTACCCATAGTTGGCAAAACCTTCCAACGTATACACGATTTTAGTCGTCTAGTACGGTTATGTCTTTATGTATTGTAACTCAGTTATATATCCCGTAACCGTCTCAAGTTACATACATTTAATCCCTCAGCTATATTATAGCCAGTGGATGGTGCGCTCTACGTTCTCTCGAAGTAGTACTCTCACACCCAATTGCACCACGCACATAGTTATCCCATGTACTACCAAATGTTTATGGCTCGCATCTTGTTCACTGCATTGCATAACTTTGCAGTTCTTATTTTGTATTTGATTCGCACCCCGTTATTGCTACGTTTCAGCACTATGCTATTTTGTAGAGTTATTAGGTACTCGCAACCCCCTGCGTATATCGGTACTGGTAATGCAACGCTACTTAATTCGCTATTCAATCGCATAGTTTCCCTATTCAAACATACATTGTTTGTTGCTCGGACTTGGTTCTTCACCTTTACGACCATACCTATTTCGTATGTGTGTAATCGTTTTTGTTACGCCCGTTAAATACTGGTTCATCTATATCAACATAAGTATGGCTAACTTATCTCCTGACGTGAATTGTGCATATAACTCGCCAAAGTTTGCACAGTTCTAACTTCTTGTCGAATATTCCAATCCCAGTCGGTTACAGTTCCCGTTGTTATCTGCTTTGTGCATATTGCTCCCAATAGTACACGCAGTTCTTTATTCTGTGTTGTCGGTCATAGTGGCTGGTATGTCTCTGAGTATGGGCATACCTATTCTACCAAAGTCCGTACTGATATTTTATATCCCCGCGAATCTGCGTACTCCTATCTTAATTGCACTACTGTAAATTTCATGCAAATTTATAGCCTGACGCTATCGCGCTTCCTGTCTTGACTTTTGCCCCGTTGGGCTGTTGTCGTTTGCTGACATCTCAATTATACTGACAAACATTGGATTGACAATAAAATATGTACAATTAGTCCTCAAACCCCCGTAAACACTGGGATACAGGATTCGCATAAAGTATGTAACTTAGGGTATATATAATGTAAATATCTAATAGTCAAGGAGTTAGAGCCACATACGCGCGGGAATGTCTATGGGTTTATACTGTTTGAATATGCTAACTGTCTGATTTTCAATGGAGTGAAGGGAATTGGTAATGTACTCACTCACTCACCCGAACACCCCTAAATGCTTATGCTAGTTTAGATGACCAAACCTAACTACCTGTATATCAAGAACATACGTGAACTAAAGATAGTTAAAGTCACCTTACCTAACGTGCTGGAAATCAGAGTTTTTCCCTGAGAATAGGTGGGGGGCTGATACTATGTATAGTACCTCTACTTACACGACTGAAACTTTTTGAATCGCTTCCCTAAACCAACAGGCAGGAAGCCGTTTGACATACGTAAGAGCGCACGTGAGCCTATTTAATCGACTTTAGGTACTTACCCATACCGAGCCTCACGAAAGTCTCTTATATGCCGTTTACTAAAAGGCGAGGGGAGGGGGTGTTTTATTCCAAGTACCTGTACCTAGACATTGCTTAAGGTATGCGTAGGCATTACATGTGTATTACGTAGGTTATGCAAATAAAAGAAAAGGAAAAGTAAAAGAAAGAAAGATATACTAACGTATATCCAAAGAAAGAAGATATGAGTTTTTTGAATTACATACAGAAACATATATAAAGGGATTTTTTGATTTTCCAGTGTTTATAGGCTTTTGCGATTAACGAAACTGTAGTGAGTTGAAACATTTTCTGTATTGAAGTGTTGTTTTTTTGAATATTATTCGTATCTTTATCAGTGAACTATTTCACCGAGGAGTGCAAATGACATCCTACCTCTGGGATGCTGCTAATAAGAGGTTAATCAAATAAGCAGAACGCTCCTTACTAAAAAAGAAAAGACATGACAGTAAAGATTAAATGTAAAGACACAACCACTCCAGTATTCTATGAGAAAGTTCTTTCTCACTTCTTGGAGGGAAACACATTAGCATTATTATTTGAGGATGGCTCAGTTCGTAACTTTCCACTTATTCATATTTGGTATTATGAAACAACTCAGCCAAGGATGAAAACAAAAGTTCCAGCAGAACAATAAAAATATTCAGTATATTAGTAAAAAAAGATAGATATGAAAGCAAATGAATTAAGACTTGGAAATTGGGTTTTACATATAACAGAGCCTTATCAGATAAGACCTTATGATTTTTCAGAGGTTAATAAAGATGGTGATGCATACTGGACAATAGAACCAATCCCACTAACAGAAGAATGGTTAGTTAAGTTTGGGTTTGAGAAGAAAACAGAAACTTCATGGAAGGGAAATGGGTATGATTTCCAACCAGAAACATCAAAGACGATTCAGCAGGATTATTATTTAGACGGGTTTATATTTAGGTTTGAAACTTGGTCTTATCGTAAAACAGAGCAGGATGAGTGGATAAATGAATTATCAACATGTATAGGAATGAATGATGGATGGTACAAAAAAGTATCTTGTGATAAATCACCTTGGTACGAAATCAAATACGTCCACCAACTCCAAAACCTTTACTTTGCTTTAATAGGAAACGAGTTAACAATAAAAGAATAAAACTGTTTTAAACAAGACAAGATGAATAGAAAAATTAGGGTTTACATTGCCAGCCCATACACTAAAGGTGATACTGCCGTAAATGTAAGAAGACAGCTAGATGCTGTAGAGGAATTAATGAATCTAGGCTTTGCGCCATTTGCGCCACTTTATAGTCATTTCCAACACATGGTTCACCCAAGACCTTATCAAGATTGGATTGATATTGATTTGCAATGGGTTGAGGCTTGTGACTGTCTGCTTAGATTAGATGGTGAAAGTAGTGGAGCTGACGGTGAGGTTGAATTTGCAAAACAGTTAGGAATACCAGTATATTACTCTGTTGAGGATTTGGTTTCCGTAGAGGTGTGCGAAAATAGTGTTGATATTCTTAATGGAGACTATAACAAATTCAAGACTTCTTTCAAATCACTGCCTCATCAACTACAGGTAAGGTTCATGACAGAAATTTTAGAACAAGTAAACGAAGAATAAGATGAGTATTGAAGAAGGAGCAGTATACTTATCCCCAGCGTTAGTATTGGGAATAGGTTCATGGAAAGAGTATTTAACCATTGATGGTGTAGTATGGGAAGCACGCAAGTTTATATTCCCGTTCTGCATTGCAATGAAATTCAAAAAAATCGGCAAACTAGAAGAAGAATGAAGTAAAATGGAGAAAAGGGAGTGTACCAAGGTGGCTTACGGTACGGAACTCGAAGCATACATGGCGTTGGAGACTATACAGCAAAAAGGAAAAATCATGGAAACCACTCCAATCAGAAGCTACGAATGTCCGTACTGCGGTAAGTACCACTTAACATCAAAGAGATATGATAAAAGTAAGGATAGAAAAGGAAAGAAGAGAAAAGATGATTAAGATTTCATCTATACTCAATGACACAAAGCCAGAAACGGTAGAGTCTAAGTCAAAAGAGATGGGAGACTTTAATGCCAGATGTATGGTCTTCCACATTATGAGGAACGACTACGGCATGAGCTATCAGAGTATTTCTGAGGATTTTGGCTTCAATAGCCACACAACATCATATAATGCCTTGATAACTTTTGAACAAAATCTGAAGATTAACTTCAAGGGCTTGAGAGATAAATTTGAACTATTTAAAATTCTAATTAATCATGACGCATAATTTAAAAACTGGAGATATTCTCCATTGTAGAAACAATAGGTGGTTGTCGAAGCTTATACGCTGGGCTACCCGTTCTAGTTGGTCACACACAGCTATCTATATTGAGATAAACGGTAGACCATTCATAATTGAAGCTCAAAAAAACGGAGTGAATATTAAAACATTCGACAACTGGGAAAAGCAGTATGGATACTATTGGGAGGCTCACCGCAACTTGGCTATGCCACCAGAAAGAGTGTTCTTTGACAGAGCTATAAGCAAGGCTGGTGTTACTGGATATGACTTTGATGATTTGATTATCAAACACCCTTGGAGGCTTATCACTGGTAAATGGAAACGTGAGCCAAATGAGGATGAGGACATGTATTGTTCATACTATGCAATGTGGACTCATGAAGTTCCAGATGCATACAAAATGCGTCCAGACGAGGCTTTTGCATACTGCGAAAGACATACTGAATCGTATATGAAAATTAAGTAATATGCCGAAAAAGAGGAAAATTTGGGATGCTATTCAAGAAGCTTCTAATTATCAAGTTGATATTGATGGATTAGAGCATCAGATACATAAAATAGGTCAAGAATTAAAAAACAGAAGGCTGACAAAAGAGCAGAAGGAGGAGATATATTATCATATTCCAGAGCTTGCCTCTGTACTAGAAATATGGGAAATATGAGTGGAAACGGAAAAGCTGCAAAGCAGGAAAACAACAAGAAGAAGGAAAAGAACGACCTGATTGAAACTGAAATCACAAAGTACTTCATGGAGTTTGGCGAGATGCCATCATACATGTATAACTTTGGTATGCAAGTTCAAGACAGGTATAGACAGCAATTTTCAATGATGCTTACTCAATTTGGAGTGGTAGCAGCTAACCTCAGAACTATTGAGGAGATTGTTAATGATTCTAAATTGACAAAAAAAGACAAGAAGAAAATCATTGATTTGATTAGTGTTTCAATGGGAGAAGAGGGTGATGGCAATTAGTCACCCTTTTTATTTTCAAATCTTTTTCGTATACTTGTAACATGAGCGAAGAGAAAGAAAAGAAGAAATGGCTCACTTTTGGGAACACATTAGATAGCCACCGAGACGCATGTTTCTATTGTGGCAAGTCACTTAACGACTACAGTAGAACCGTAGACCACCTCATACCAAAATGTGATGGTGGTATTAAGTCTAATAGCAACAAGGTTTACTCTTGTAAGTCTTGCAACCAGTTGAAGGGTAACATGCATCCAGAACAATTTGTTGAGATGCTTGAGACAATGATTAGGTTCAACGAAATGCAACACAAAAAAGAACAAGGCTATTTAAAGAAGGTTAAGAGGAAAACAGAACAAATGATTAAACACCGAAAAACCAAAAAATAATGCTTGGGCGCAAGAGGAAAAATACCAGAGTCGAAAGAGAATGTTGGTATGACCTTGTATCCAGACTTAGAGAATGGGATTATCAGTGGCAGAATTATTTGGCTAACATTCATGACCGAAAGCCAATGTCCAAGGATGAGTTCATAGATAGACAGATTAAGTTATTTGAGTTAAGAGACCGTGAGCAAAAATCTACTCGAAATATTTTACAACGAATTAGAAAGGCTACATCAAGACGACTTGGTGGTAGATAAATTCTACATTGAAAAGAATGGTGAGTTTATTCCAGTTGCTAATCTTCTCGACCCAGAGTATAAAAAGATTCTAGCAAACATCAAGAAGCTTAATAAAAACAAGGCTAAGTTTTCTATAGTTTATCAAGATACTATGCTTAGGATGGTGGGGGAACTTTCTGCTTCCGCAATTAAGGTATTGGTATACTTGATTTCTGAAATGAAGTATAAGAATTCTGTATTTGATTTCAAGTACAATGACTTGGTTGGTAAGTTCGGAATGTCTTACTCGACTGTAACCAAGGCTATAAACGAGCTTAAAGAAAAGAATTACATAAGGGTTGACGGTAAAAGAACAAACCTTGTGTACCATATATCTCCTGCTGTATGCTGGAAAGGAACAGTATATGCAATGCATGAAAAACTAAAGATGTTCTTGGATGAAGAGTGATAACTATGTAAAAACCGAAGACTGGAAACCTCAGCACGACCCTCTTGATTATCCGAAGGCTTTTGTAAAGTTTGTCGACTCCATTAATAAGAAGGGTTGGCAAAAAATGATTAAGTATGAGCCATACGAGCTTTATAAGAAGCAGGCTCAACAGTGGATTGATGAGAACGACCAGATAGAGAATTACTTCGAGAAGGAAGACCAAGAAGATTACATCTTGCAGGAGTATCTTCGCTGCAAGGATAATACACTATACTTCGCTAATAAATACGGATGGCTTAAGGAAGGGTCAGTAAAGGGTGGTAAATTAAAGTATAAGGCTTGGGAAGCCCAGATGCTTATTCTATTTCTACTTGACTGTGGATACAACTGTATGATTGGTAAAGCACGTCAGATTGGATTTACAACTACACTGATGCTTGCGTGTATGGCTAGGCTATTATTCTATCCATCATACTATACGAAGTTTGTAACTCACTCAAAAGAAAAAGGTGAGGAGATTTTCCGAGATAAGTTAAAGTGGGGATTTGGACACGTTCCAGAATGGTTAAAAAGAGGTGTAGGTACTGACACCAAAACTACCCTATCTTTACATGAGAAGAGCAGTAAGAATAAAGGTAAAACTGAAGGTGCTCACTCAAGAGCTGAGGTAGTTGCTCCATCAGTTGATGCAATTAATGGTGGTTCTCCTCAGATTACAATGATTGATGAGATTGGTCTATTTGACATCTTTGGACAGATGATGTCTGAAGGTCGTCCTACTTTATTCTACTACGACCCAGAAACAAAGAAACAGGTTATGCGTCGTCAATTCTTTGCTTGGGGTACTGGTGGAGAAATGGAGAAGGGTGGAGCTGCATTTGAGTCTGAATTTAAAGCTGCATTAGACGCATGGGATAAAAGAAACTTTAAGTACGCTGTAATTCCTCTATTCTTTAACGCATGGGCGAGAGAAGGTATGAGCGAGGAGATGCTTAAGTCTGAGAAAGAGGTATACTACTCTAAGACTGGTATTGATAAAGAGAAATTTAAAGTTCAGTACCATCAGCATTATCCATTAAGCATTGATGACATGTTCTTGCGTAATGCTAGAACATTAATGCCTATAGACCAGTGTAACAAGCATATACTGAAGATATTCACAATGAATGATGTGGACAAACCACAGTTCGGATATTTCAGACCTATATTTGATTCCTCCAAACCAACTCCAGAGTTAGGTATACCTTATAAGATTCTAGGAGCTGAGTGGATTCCAACAAGCGGTCAAGAGGATGAAAGAACCACAGCATGTATACTTAAGCATCCAGAGAAAAACTGGGTGAATAGATACTGGCAGGGAACTGACCCTATAAACTCTGAGACTGGTCACTCTAAGATGGCTAGTGCTATATGGGATGCACATGCAGACACCTGTCCAGCTGTTGTTTTCCACAGGGAAAGGAACTTTAAGGAATCATTTTTGCAATGTCTATTGCTTGGCTTGTATTATGATTCTAATGGTGGGGCTAAAGAACTTGTAGAGCAAAATATTGGTGACTTCTATGTAGACTGGCAGGATATTGCTGGATACGGAAGAAGAATACAGCCACAGTCAATGCTTCCAAAGTATATGCACGCAGGAACGAAGTGGTGGGGAATAAACAACAGAACAAACACTGCTGGAAAGATTATAAACAAGCTGATAGAGATGATTGAGTCTCATGTTGATAACATATACATACCTTGGTTCTTTATTCAGCTTAAAACATTTATTGAGAAAGATTTGAGTGGTGTAAGTTCTGGAAGGGAAACAAGATACCAAGCCGCTGACCTTAGATATGACTTTGATGACGTTATATTTGCAATGGTATTCGCATACATTAATGCAGAATGTAACCAACAACATTTTCCAAAATTTCTTGGGGAAAGTAATCCAATAGCAAAGAAGAGAAAAATGAGGTATGTTCAGGACTCAAGAACTAATTGGCAACAAAGACTAGCTGAGGTTGATGATGAAGGAAAAGTAATTAGATATGTAAATAATTCTTGATTTAATAAAATTTTTTATATATTTGCATTATTGCACCGTGTAGGGTTAACTAAAAATTAATTCGCACCGAGCATCTACACAATGCTCCGTGTAATATAAATTTAGAAAGATGGCTAAAACTAGAAAACCAATTTCATTAACTGTACTAGACACTGTACAGGCTGCTGCTGCTGACATTACTTTTGCAGGAGGAAAACTAGAGGTAACTGGTCTTGGAGAAGTAATCAAGTTGACAGACGGGATTTCTTCCTCTTTTGACGCTTATGCTGCTGGTACACCTTCAGTAAAAGAGTATGATTTCGCTGGAATTACACTTGCGGCTAATTATCAATACAGATTTGCTGTAGTTATTGATCGTCAAGTTGACTTCAATGGCGGAGGTAAAGAAGCAAACGAACTTATTCCTATTAGAGAGTATGTTGTTTGGACTGGTACAACTGTTCCAACTGCTGACGACATCAGAGATGAGTTCATTCAGAGAATCAACCAAGACCCACAAAGTAGAGTAACTGCTGCTTCAGGTGGTGCTGGTATTTTGGAACTTACTCTTGACTCTGTAGAAGAAGGAGATTTTAGAGCTGAGTCACCAGAAGGAACTGTAGAGACTGTTACAACTGCGTTTGTAGAGCCTCAAGGAACTCCTGCTGTTGTTGAAGCTAATGGAGGTGTTGCTAATCCAGCTGGACAATACGACACTTACACAATCACTTTCGGAAAAGAAAGACGACAAGCTTACGTAAACGGAGGCTTCGCTTCTTTCCCAGAGGATGTTAAGATTTACTTAGAGTCTACATCTGGTAACGCTGCTGCGTTTATCACTGAGTTGGATTCCATCCTTGATGGTACTCACACTCCTGTATCAGACTACTTAGGAATCTAATAAGACTGATTTTAACATGGGCGGGTAACCGCCCGTTTTAAACTTAGCAATCATGCCTAAATACACAAGTGATTACGCCCAGAACGAAATGGAGAAATCTGTTGGTAATGGAGGTAAGAAAAAAAATTATCATAACTACAGAGAGGAAAAGACTAAAAAGAGCGTTGAGAATAAATTAGCTAGAGCTAAAGCTGAACGCGAAATGAAAAGAAGAGAAGGACAAAAAGCCACTCGCTTAGGTAAAAAACGTTAAACTATGAGTTATACTAGTAATTACGCAGATAGCGAAATGCGAAAAGCTGTATCTGGCGGAAAAGGAACTAAAGCTGGAAGTAAAAAAGCCAGACGTGTAGGAGGAAAAACTTCAAAAACTACTCCTTATGGAAGAGCGAAAGCTATGGACAAGAAGAGAGAGAAAAAGCAGCAAGAGGAAAAGAAAAAAAGAATGGACTATAGCAAGCCTAAAAAAGGAATGTTTTTAGACTAAAAAACAATACTATGAGTTATACTTCAAAATACGCTAATGATGAAATGCAGAAAGCAATCGGAGGCGGTGGCGGTAAAATGCCAAAAAAAGGAAGAACAGTTAAAAAAGGGAAACTTGGCTCTGAAGGTAAATACAAATCTGTAACTAGACGCTCTGGAACTAAGGTTTCAAAAACTAAAACATCTCAAGGTAGAGATAAGTTAGTTGAGAAACCATCTGGAAAAACCAAAACTGTTATTAAAAAGAAAGGTGAAAAGCGTAAAGTTTATAAAGACTAATATATGAGCTATACTTCAAAATACGCACAGAACGAGATGAACCGAGCCGTTAGTGGCAAGGATAAAGACCCTAAGAAAAAGAGAGTACAAACCTATAAAGCTGGAGGCTCTGGTCAGGACACTAAGGGTAAGGAAAAAAGAGAAAAGAAGAGAGCAAAACACAACGAGAAGGTTGAAAAAAGAAGGTCAAAAGACACTTCCGAGTACAGAAAAACTGGAAACAAAGAAAAGTACAGCAAGAAAAGTATGAAGAAGAGTAGGACTTACAAAATTTAAGATTAAGATTTAAGTGAAGTTAAGCGAGCAAGATATAGTTCTATTTGAGCCGTCTAAGCGAGACATGTTCATTGATTATCCTGAACTGAAAGAATATGAAGCTTTCAGGAATATAAGCAAGAGTGACATGAAGTTCGTATGGTATGTTTCCAATAGAACAAGCCCAATCATAAGGGAAGCTAAAGCAAAAAGAATCAAAATGGCTTGCGAATTAGCCTATGATTCGAGAAAGCTTGATGTTAATGAGAGGGTTAGAAAGATGTATGAAGATGGGATGCTCCCAGAAGAAATATTAGAAGCTATAGAGGTGATGGCTTCTTTTAATCCTTCGTTTAGAATGAGAGCAAAACTTCTTACAGAACATAACTTTGATATGATACAATCCTTAGTGTTCATTCCAGAAGCGGAAAGAGCAGCTATGGATTTAGAAGATAAGAAGAAGTATGCAGACCTAATACTTAAAACCACCTCAGCTGTTAACAATATGATTGGAAACATGGAGTCTGGTTATGGAGTTAAGCTCAAGAAGGCTGCAAAAGAGAAATTTGAACTTAAAGCTAGCGTGACCGACATCATAGATTCGGCAGAACCAACATAGAGATATGCCTTTATTTACAACGTCAAACGTAATAAGACCCAATAAAATTGAGGACAAAAAGGACGAGAAGTATCACTCGGACATGGCTAAGTGGTGTCTAAGCACACTGAATCACCCGCTTTACAGGCATTTCATTACAAAAACATTAGTAAACTGGAGTTTCTTCAAGGGAAATGATGGTCAATGGATTTTTGACGAAGACCTTGAAAGCTTCTTCTTGGATGAATCTGGAGACCCTAGAAACAGATTGAAGATGACCAAGAACATGATACTACCTATAGTGTCACAGTATGTTGGTAATGCTATAAGACTTTCATATAGCGCAAGAGCACAATCTATATCAGACTTCGTAATCAATAGACGAGAGGAAGAGCTGGCTAGATTGAAATTCTTCCAAAACGTTGCAAAAGGATTTCCAGAGAACGCTGAGATAATTAAGGATAGGTTTGTTATGGGTGAAACCGAACAAGAAACCGAAGAAATCTTTGAGAATGCTTGGACTGAAACTCACGAAAAAGATATTAACAATCTCCTTAGATATATAGAGGAGATGGTAAACATTGACGAAATCAAAAACCAGCTTGCTTACCAGCAGGCTATTTCTGGTTTATCAGTATACAAAGGAAAAGAGTATAACCTTGAGTATGAGGCTGAAGCTTTAGATTCTATGTTCTTTATTTGGGATATGTCTGCAAGAAAGCCAGACCTTTCTGACTCAGAGTTCATGGGAGATTGGTATTACTCAGACACGGCATCTCTTTTCGAGAGATACCAGCATATTAAAAAAGACCAGAGAATGGCTCTTGAGAGATATGCTACTGACAATTCTGCTAATTCAAATACTATACACAGGTTAATCAATAACTATTATTCTCCAATTGGTTCTAAGATACCAGTATACGAAATGTATTGGAGGGATGTTGAAGAGCATGAGTATGGATGGGTTAATGATAGATGGGGTTATCCAATGTTCGTTAGAATCAATAGTGAAGATAATGAGTATACCGATAAAGATTTAATTGAGCCTCTTGATGTTGAAATTAAAAGCCCAATACCAGCAGGAAAAAAGAAAACTAAGATATTTGTTGATGTTTTAAGATACTGTATTTTTACTCCTTCAGAGGAGGTTGAGTACAGGGGAGAGGACATTGTTTATGAGTATGGTGTTATGCCTTACCAAGAGAGATACCTATATTCTCCTTCAAATATCAAGTTTCCGTACAAAGCTTATGCTTTGTTTTACGACAAAGGGGAGATTCTTTCTCCAATTGACAATATTATATCTCCTCAGCGTTTTATGAACAGATTGATTTCTGTAGCTGAGAGTCATATCAATAACTCAAGAGGTTCTGGAACTATCATTGATAAGATGGCTGTTGACCCTCAAGAAGGAGAAGATGGAGTTGCAAGAGCAATGAACAGGTCTAAGCCTATCTTTGTGGACACGTCTAGGGTTGGTAGTGTACAGAATGCTGTTGGAGAGTATAGCTCTACTGTCAATCAAGCTACAATGAGTATGTTTGACATTGTAAGCAATATTCAACAGGGCATACAAGAAGTTACTGGCGTAAATGAATCTATGCAGGGAACTCAAGGCGATAAACTTGTTGGTGTTGTTGAAGCTCAAATCCAGAGGGGTTCTTTACTTCAAGAGCCGTTTTACTGGGCGTTGACAAGCGTTCTTGAGCAAGCTTATCAGCACATGGCAACAGTTGGTAAGAAGATTTATCTCGACAATCCTAGAAATCTGGCAATAGCTGTTGGAGATATGGGTATGCAGAGAATCATGATTACCGAAGATATAGCTCTTGATGATTTTAGAATAAAAGTTAAAAGAAGTGAAGACGATATTACTCTTAAAGAAAAAGGTAACGAGCTTCTTATGATGCTTATTCAAGGCGGTCTTATTAGCGAAGACAACTTTAAATTACTATACAATAGAGCTACGCCAGATGATATTGCTGACGCTCTTAGAGAAGAGGTTAAAGTTAAGAGAATTGCAGATATTGAAAGAGCTAGAATTGAACCTCAACAACAAGCTATTGCAGAGCAGGGTGTTCAAGAAGCTATGGCTGCTGAAGCAGAAGCCGCAGAAGCCGCTGCAAACAGAGAGTCTGAGGAAAAAGAAAGAGATAGACAGGCTAGCCTTGATGAAAAGATTTTGGCTGAAACTGCAAAAAATGAGAGAGAAAGGTTGAAAATTGAAAATAAATAATTATATTTGTATAAATTTTAAGAGATGGCTGAAGAAGAAGGAAAAGAAGAATTAGCTAATGAAAGCACGGCTGATGAATTGGCTCAAATTGAGAACATGGTTGATTTGTTCCCAGAACTAGCTGAAGATGAAGACGTTAAGAATTTAGTTACTGTAGTAAATAATACCTCTACTGGCTCTGAAGAAGAGGAAGAGCAGGAAGAGGAAACTGGCGAAGAAGAAGAGGAAGAAGAGGAGGAAACTCACGAAGAAGAAGATGAAGAGGAGTCTGAGGAAGAAGATGAAGAGGAAGAAGATGAAGAGGAAGAAGATGAAGAAGACCCAGATGATATTTTCAGCTTAAAGAAGAAGAAGTCAGTAGAGGTTGATTTTGAATTTGATGAAAACATCAAGAACTTTTTGAAAAAGAATTATTCTATTGATGACGAAAGTACGTTCTTTAATAGTGTAAATAAATGGCGAGGAGACGCACAAAAATTCTCCGAGACACAAGGACAACTAGATGAGTTAATGGAAGGCATACAAAGTCTACCTGACCAAATCAAAGCATCTATTAATGCTTTTGCTGAAGGACAGGATTACATTCAGGCTTTTGGTGCTGATGGACATTTAGATTTTAGTAAGTCATTTGATAAGCAAGACGAGGATGATATTGTTAAGCATTATTATCCAAATAAATATAAAGACATCATCAAAAAGCTAGATGATGACGACTTGACAGAAGAGGAAGCAGAAGAAAGGATTTTATTCCTTAAGGATGCTGCCGAACAGGTTTATAGAAAAGACCAGAAAAGTATAGAAGACAGACGTGCTGCAATGGTAAAACAAGAGCAAGAAAAGCTCAACAAAATTAAAGAGAGTGCCAGCAGTTCCGTTTCTTTTCTAAAAGATACTTTTCCCAACTTCAAGAATTCTGATTTGCAAAAAATTAGAAGAGCTTTGGTTGACGGAAACTTTGACAGTCTACTATATGACCGAAAAGGAGCTATTAAAAAAGATGCTGCGATTAGACTAGCTTTCGCATTCAACTACGAAAAAATACTCGAAAGAGCAAAAGGAGTAGCTGAAAATAAAGGTAGGTCAAAAGCAAATCTTGAAATTGCCAGCAAAGGCAAGAAAAAGCTCAAGAAAAACAAGTCGACATCAGGTGCTCAGAAAGAGAACAAAGCTCATGAAGCTATTGAACATCTATCTGTACACATGCAAAACGACCCATACGCTGGAAGTATGGACTAAAAACTAAAAAACAAAAAGAAAGATGCCTTTATACAATTTACCGAACGATACGTTCAACAACAGAAACCTAAACTCGATTGGCTCACAGTATGCCAACGATTATGGTCACGACATTAGCCTTTTGGTGCAGAAAGTTACCAATAAGGTTATTTTTGACGCAGCTCCAAAGCAATTCTTTGATTTGAAGTTGTTAAACATGAAAAAGTTTGAGCAAGTAAACACTGACGAATTCTTCTACAAGGAGATGGGTTATCAGAGAAAGCCTCTTACGGCTACTGCTGGTGCTGCTTCAGTTGTTTCGCCAAACACTCAAACATTTGCAATTTCGTCTTTAGATGACATTTCAACTGACACTGTTATTGCTTATCCTAATAACAAAAAAGGTACAGTTATTGAAATCAACAAGACTACATTGGAAATCACTGTCGCTCCATTGACGAACGATAGCTTACCAGCTGTAAACACTGATGACGTATTCTCTAACATCTCTTCTGTAGAAGCTGATGGAACTGATGGATGGGCACAGTATTTTAGAGCTTCAACAATTGAAAGATTTAACTTCGTTCAGTTGTTCAATAAAGTTATCAAGTACGGAGAGGTTGAGCTTTTCAAATTGAAGAAAGCTGCTACTACTAGCAACTTCCTACAAATGGAAAGAATGGCTATGTACCGTCAATTTAGAATTGACATCTCTAACGCATTCTGGAACGGAGAAAAAGGAGAAGGTGTAACATCAAAAGGAGAGAAAGCAAAGCTTACTCAAGGTGTTTTCCCTGCTATGGTTGCGGCTGGTTCTCCAAACTCTTTAGCTACTTCATCAACTCTTGGTGATGCATTTGAAGAGGTTGTTCTTGATTCAGAATTCGGAGAGTACGGAGAAGTTCGTTTCGCTTTTGCGACACCTAGAAACATCTTAAAGCTTTCTAAGTTCTACAAAGACGAGAAGACTCGTTACAGACCAAATGACATGATTGCTAAGTTAAACTTAGACGAAGTGAACATTGGGTCATCAAGAATCGTACTTGTACCATTCAAGAGATTTGAAGACCAAGCTTCATTCCCTGCTTCGTTTGCGAACAGAGTAATCATCTTGGACATGAAGAACATTACTTTATGTCAGATGTGGGGAGAAAGAAGTGGAGACACTTTATCTCGTAAAGATGGTATCCCGAAGAGATACGAGGAGATGTGGGTTGACGCAAACATGGGGGTTAAATTTAACAACCCATTAGCATGTGCGTGGATTGACATTATGGACTAATAAATAAACTCAAGATAGCCCATCAGTCTTGGTGGGCTTTCTTTTGATTCATAAATTTAAAACAAGATAAGATGCCGATTAAAAGTTCAGAAAAAGGAGACAAAAGAGAAGAAGAGGGAGGATTAGAAGAAACTAAAAAAGCCCCTTCAAAAGAGCCAGTAGAGGGAGAAGAAAATCTGGTTGGTTTTGAAAGCTTAGGGAAAGCAGACATGGTTAAGATGATGCTTGAACTAAAAGGAGAGATTGCATCTCTTCAAGCTAGGGAAACAAAAGCTATTGAAGAAGTTGATGAAGATGAGTATGATTTGATTGAAGATTACTTAGAAACTCCAGCTGTATTCTTTTGCTTCTCAGACAAATTTAATATCCACGCTGATATTAGAAAGGGTCGTGAGAGTTTACCACCACTAGATTTTATTAAGTTCAAGCCTTTGTATAGATACCACAAGAAACACGCTAAAGGTGTTGATGTAGTAGCTGTATCTCAGTGTTTAGTTAGAAGTAAAGCTCAGGCAGCTTGGTTGCGAGAGCACTCTTATTTCTCAATTAAATTCTTTGAGAACATCAATGATGCCAAATCTGTTAACACAATGCTGGCAGAAAAGATGGCTAGCTACACAAGCATGGTTTCAAGATTAAGTGACCTTGCTGTTATTCAGAAGGCTCAATTACTTAAACTTCATATCCACGCTGATGTTCAACAACTTAGAAAAGAGGTTATCCAGAAGATGGCTGAAAATGACATCCTAGAGTCTCAAAGAAAGAAAGAAGACTTCTTTAATGCTGAGAGGGATGACAAAAACAGAATAATTGTTGACAAGACAGAAGCAGAGGCTAATAACGCTAAAGCTAGTACTGAAGTTTACGAATAAAAAACATAACGACACATGCCTATAGCATCTCAAGATATTGCAGACCAAATGCGGTTCGCTTTGGATGCAGAGGGTTCAGAGCACTACGACGACCAGCTAGACATTATACCAGCTATTAACGCATCAGTTAGATGGGTAGTTGGTGTCATCAATGTCGCACTCGGAGAGAAGAAGTTAAGTGAAGAGTCGCTTTCTGACATCTCTATATCCAGAGTAATGCAGACGTCGAAAGACAGTCGAATAGAAATTGAGTCCATACCAGATGACGTATGGACTATTTTAGCTATATATCCGCTTCCAGAAACGGACGCCACTGGTAATCCATTAGTTCCACAGCCAGACGAAAAGAAATCTGTACACAGGTCAGACCTTTACCATGTTTCTTCTGAGTTTGACGCAAAGCGTCTTACAGTTGAGGAGTGGCAAATTAATAAGAACAATCCATTTGAAGCTGGAAACGTAATTGTTGATAGTGGATGTCCAGAGCTTATTGAGTATGGTTATCTAAATCCAATAAAGTATTTTAAAGACACAAATTCTACATCAGTAAAAGATATTGAGATTAGACCATATATTGATAAAGGCTTGGCTACAGTTGTTTATGCTAAGACACCCACTCCAATCGCTGACTTAAATGGCGAAATAGAATTGCCAGAATCGGTTTTTCAAGTTGTTTTTAACAAAGCTTTACAGTATATTGCATACAAACAAGGAGACGGAACTAACCTTGACGATATATCCACTAAGGATGTTCAATCTCTAATCCAGACTATAGTATAATGGCAACATACAGATACGTAGCATATAACTTACTAGACTCACTCAAGAAAATGAGTGATGACTCTGATGTTCGTCTACCACAGGTAGTTTATTGGATTCAGGTTGTTGCTAATAACCTTAGAGTAGACCAGTTCTTAAAAACAGATACAGGTCTTTTTACCTCTACCTTCAATGAGGTAACGGTTTTTGAGGATAACAAGGGAAGGAAATATATTGAATTACCTAATCAAGTAATGGATTTACCGAATGAGGAGGGAATTGAAATGATTACTTATTGTGCGGAAAAGTGTAACCCACATCCGCAGGAAACTGTTTTCTTTCAGCCTACAACATTAGGCAAGTCTCCATTACTATTTTATGATGAGTACACAAAACCTACAACACTTAATCCTTACTTCTACAGAGTTGGAGACAAGGTTGATGGAGTTAAGGTAAACAGAGTTTACTTGCTAGGTCTTGAATGTGCTAAAGTTGATTGCTTAGATATTGCAATTAGATGCTCTTTAGACCCTTCAAATGTTTGTGACTTAGACGACGAGATTCCTCTACCAGATGAGAGAATCAAGGAATTAATGGACGATATTTTATCTTTGGGTAGATTCGTTATGATGATGCCAGAAGAGAGAATTAACCAAGGGGCTGATGAGACTTCACCTAGAAGTGTTCCTGAGCCGCCTCAAGATGAACAATAATGAACGCTAACGACTTTGTATCACACAATCATATAATTGCCAGTGTAGCAAAAACTGTTGATGACGAGAAGTTCAGAAAAGGATTCAGTAAAGGATGGTATGTTTCTCAGATTCAAGATGCTTTGCAAGAGCTTGCATTTGAGACTTTCTATCAGGAGATTACTCTTGACTATGATATTCCTAAAAATTTGAGGCTAGAGCTACCAAAGAATATATTTAATCTCAGAGAGATTTACATATATGACGGAGACGGTTGTTGTTCTCCTCATAACTCTCAGATAGTACACTGGAAGAATATGTTCGATAACAAAGGAAAAGAGGGTTATACTGCGAGGGTTAAAGATAGTAGCGGAGGAAGCAATTACAATCAATCTCCTTTCGTGGCTGATTATCATGATTATTGGAATCATGCTGGATACGAAAAGAGAATAAAATATTACGCTAATGTACAGAACGGAACTCTAATGCTTAGTTCTAGTTGCGAAAGCTTTAGAAAGATTAGAATTATCTGTAATGGAATGGGTGTTGAAGTTGGAGGTATACCTTACATACCTAGATTCTTTGAGCAAGCAATAAAGGATTGGGTTATAGAGAAGTTTTACAGAGCCATGATGGCTAGAGACCCTAGAACATATAGAGCACTTTATCTTGAAGCTAAAGACGCAAGAGAGAACCTAAGAAATGGCAGCTGGAAAGAAGCTAGAAAGAGAATACTTAGTATGAACTCTTGGCAGAAAGAAGACTTAAACGAATACCTGTCATCAATTTATCATAGATAATGAAGCAACTCCATCATCCTAAAGATTCTAGGAGATATACTAAGGGGGCTAACTTTGATGTAGACAAAGAGTTCCTTACGCTTGGTGAGGGTCAATATATTGACTCAAGAAACATGCGAAATCTGTCTATGGACGGCACTAATGGTGCTATGAAAAAAATAGGCGGAGAAGAGTTGCTATATCCAAACATAAACAACAACTGTATTGATGGTGATTTATCTCCAATGGCTGCATCATACATCTGTATTGGAGCTATTGTTGTTAATGGAAATATAGTTGAGTTCTGGGCAGACACAAATGAAACAGAGCCTTCGTACATAAGAATAAATGGTCAGATTGTTTTACTTTCTGATGATTTTCCGATAACTTATGACCATCCTTTACAGATGGATGCCAATGAGTCTTGTATAGGTGGAGAGATATACATTACTGATTTCAACGTTGAGCCAATGATTTTCAATGTTGAGGATTTAATGTCTAATAGCGGTATGCTTCCAGATACAGAATGTACTGAGAAGTATTTTGCTGAATTTAATCTTAGCCTTTATACACTTTCTCTTAATAGAGCATTAAATCATCCAGTTTTCGTAAAGCTTGATGCTGGAACTGGAGGATATACTGATATACTATCTGGCAGTGGTCTTCCAGTTGGTTACGTAACCTATTCATTTAGGTATGCTACTGAAGCTGGTGATAGAACTTCTTGGTCTGCTCCAACAAACCTTATACCAACCGTAAGTAGACTTACTGGAGGCACAGAACCAAACTTTCCTCACTTGCAGACCCACTCAAAAGCTGCTGATATTTCTATTCCTAGCGTTTATGGTGCTCATATTAAGCTTAGGGTGGACAATATAGCTGACTATGATTTTATAGAGCTTAGAAGAGACTTCTGGTACTCAGAAAATCCTCTTGGGAATCCGCCAGTTGTTGAAATAGTTGCAAAGATTGATGTTGCTGCTGGAGAACTATCTGTAAGAGATATTCTTGACCAAGGAAAAGAAGCAGAGGAGGTTGTTAGTGGAGATGAGCTTGTTGAAGTCATTGCAGCCATTAGAAGAGCTAAAGCTATTAGATATTTCAATCAAACACTATACTTGATGAATGTTGAGTATGAGTCTAGGGATGTTACAAATACCCTTACTTATACTGATGGAAACGAAATGTATCCATGTATTGAAAACATGGGTATAAGAGGACATGGTGAGCCTCACAATGCTGCTAAGTATAAGTCATTGATGAGAGGCGAATCATTTGGATGGGGAATACTACTATGGGATTCTCAGGGAGGATATTCCTTTGTTGATAAGATACCTAACTTCTCTAGTTATCAAATGCCTAACAGAAGGGAAGAAACAAATGGATTTGTTGAAGACGTTTCTTATTTAACTACTGCTAGGGCAGCAAATGTAAATGGCTCTGTTTCACAGACATACGAAGTTTTTGATTTAGAAGAATCTACAAGGAAAGAAGATTTTTGTTCTTACAAAAACATATACAGAGACAGAGGTGGTGTTTCTGCTGGAACATCAAAGCCTACTGGCTCTACTGCGCTTTCTCAGGGTATTGACTGGAATTCTCCTCCTTGTCCAACGGCAGATGATGAAGGTCTTGAAAGTCCAGTTGGTCAGGTTCAAGCTGACTCTCTATTCTTTAGACCATTTACTCCTACAAGTCAAAGCGACAATGATAATGATGCACTAGACTACGTTGTTAATAACTTTGTGGAAAATAGTGGTGCTCCAGTTGAGTACAATCCAAAGGGATATAGCCCAAGATATTTTTCTCTTGGTATGGCTCTTGACTCTGTTGGAGGATTCCCAGAGTGGGCTAAAGCTTTTTCTGTTGTTAGGACTACAAGAGCAGACAGAGTTCAAGCTCAAGGTCTTGGATTCTACAGCATGTCTAAAGCTGATGGAGCTGGAAACCCTAACACATCAAAAGATGTTAATGAATTCTGGCTTTACTTGCCAGACGCAGACGACAATCATGGAATAAACAACAATATACTTGAGGCAATTCAGTCAGACCCATCTGCATACGGAATACAATTGGTTTCGCCACTTGGTTTCTTTACGGAGGTATACTCATTTGATGATGATGAATTTAGAGACAAAGCCGCTGACCTTATTACTTGGTGTAGATTCTATAGAGATAAGCCAGACACATTTGCTGAGATAAACCCTAACGAGAATCCCAATATGGGAATTCTTGATGGTGTTACTGGTGATAGATTTATCGCTTATGGTAAGTGGCGTTCATCAGTTGCTTTCGGTCAACAGCACCCAGCTGGAACTAACGGCAATTTTGTCTATGATATTGACTCAGTAACAGAAGAAACATCTGGTAGAGCAAAGTATTTAAGACTTAGAACAGTACAGAGAATATATAATGAAGGTAACTGGGGTAATAACTCTAATGGTGATGAATTTGACGTACAAAATTGGCATGAGCCAGTATATATGGTCAACATAATCAGAAGAAATGCTGTTGTTCCAGATAACAATACTACCCAATACAAATACACTGGAAACTATGTAAAACTAGAGTCTTTAATAGGTGTATCTGGATTCGCAGACACAAACTCATTTGAACTTGTTGATGAGAGATGGGAAGATTGTATTCAAAGAATAAATAACAGTTCTCCATTCTCCACTTTTAATGGATATTGGAGGTTTTGTTGGGTTGAGGATGATGCTGGAAACAAAAGAAGATGGTGGAACATTAATGAAGCCTCTCCAGCTCAGATATTGGCAGCCCTTAACGACTTAGAGAACTTTGGTGTTCATACTGTTACAGACCCATCTGGTTCTTATGATATATTTGGTGTTTATACAAGCACTGAGACTACTGATAATGTTTACAAGAAGTTCACGCTTAATTTCAATTATTTTAACTTAGGATTTTCTAAGCAGTACCAAGTTCCTCCTCTAGGAGAAAGTATATACGTGCTTTATGACGATAGAATTCCAGTTAGAGTATTTGGCGGAGACACCTTTATTGGAGATACTTCATGCGCTTGGCTTGACAATGAATACGACTCAAGCGGAAACCCTATTGATGCTGCGAATGAGTGGAGACTTAACGTTGCATTTCCATACAGAAGATATTACTTAAACCCTAGAATATTTATAGTAAAGAGAGCACAAGACGCTATTCTTGGGAATATACAGCAACAAGATAAGTTTAAATTCTCTACATTTTTAGGAGAAGAGAAGTCTGAGATTAGACAGCTTATTTCAAACTTTATTGTTGAGAGTAGGATATGCTTGAATTACGCATTTAATAACGAAGAGCCACTTCATAGTAGTGAGCAGTGGTTTCCTTTGAAAAACTACGTAATGAGACCAACTAGATGGTCTGAGGATGAGTTCGCAACCAATGATACTTTCACTATTTATGATGAAAATAACATTGTGGAAGATTATGAGGACTCTTATGGTGATGAATGGTTGCTGTGGAAATATGGTGGGTTTAGGTTTTTAAACCTATCTACTTCAGTTCCTCTTATAAACCTAGATTATTCTCAATCTGATGTCACTAGAATTTATACCTCAACACCCAAGCTTGGTTTTGAAGAGGAGACATATTACTGTACTAGGGTTCATTGGAGTGTAAGAAGACCTACAAATGTACAAGATTCAGCAACGGTTAGGACTTTTCCTAGTAACAACACATACGATATATCTGACGATACTGGAGAAATTAAGTTCGCATGGTCAGCCATATCAGGCAAGGGAAACAATATTTATGCCTTTACAAATGGTGGTATATGTCTACTTTTAGTAGATAAGAGAATCATCAATGAAATAAACGGAGATGAACTAGCAACCGTTGGTTCTGATTTGGGCGGAGTTCTTAACGAGCTTTGGATTACTAGAGATGTTGGAATGTCTGGAGAAACTTGGCGTTCAGCAGCAGAACATAGTAACAAGCTTTGGTTTGTTAACCATAAGTCTGCATATATGTTTTCTGACAACCAATACGCTGACATTGCTAGAACTGGATACCACTCAAAGATTTATCCTTACTTCTTGGAGGATATGCCAATGGATTACACCAGAAAGCTTACGGCTGTTTATGATGACCTTCACAATGAGTACTGGACTAATTTTGGTGGATTTACCATACCAGAAGGTTTAATACAGTCTCCTACTCTTGTTTATGGAAATACTCAGGAGATGTATGTCGGGGCATACGATTATGATTTCGACCAATATGTAACAATAGATAACTTAACATACGGAATTAAGAATTCTGGAACATACCTACTAGACCAAGGTAATCAAATTAATGGTCAGGACATTATTTCTGAGCTTGTAATGGCTAGTGTTGGTGATGTTGCATACGAAAATAACACTCCTACAGACAACAGAGCTATGGATAAGGAGTTCTTAAGAATAAGAGTAAATAGTAACTTTGAGCCTACAAGTATAGAGTTCTTTAATGACTTTGACCAATATACTAACGGCAACACTCAATCTTTGATTGACACTATTGCAAATCCTTTATCATTGAAGGATTACTATGGATACGAAGGGTATATACCAAGAAAAACTATACTTAATCCATTAGACCCTGAATACAAGAAAAGAATGCAAGGACGCTTGCTAATTTACAATATTATTAATATCTTAGACGCAGGATTCAAAATTACGACTACTGACGTCCAATACAAAAAACTGAAGTAGATGATTCTTTCAAATTTATTAACCGCACAATTTATTGTGTACAAAAACTATAGATTATGCCTTGGCCAGCGTTAGCAGCAATAGCAGGAAAAGCAGCGGGAGCAATGGGAGCTTCTGGAGGAGGCGGCGGATTTATGAGTAAGTTCGGCGGAATCACGGGAAAAGGAGGCGGCGGCGAAGGCGGCGGCGGTAAAAATATGGGTGGTAAACATGCTGGGGCAAGTTTATCTACCGCTATCGGAGCTGTCCAAACTATAGCTGGTCTTGTTAATAGAAAGAAAGCTGACAAGATGATGCCAAAAATGGAAGACCCTGAAGAGAGAGCTTTGGCTTCTTATGCTACAAGAAGAAAGAGAGCTTTTAGAACAGGAACAGCAATGGCTAGTCAGACAAACGCTTTGAGACAAGCAATGAAAGGACAGACTGAAAAAGCAATTAAAATTGGAGGTGGAGCTAAAGGTCTAAACATGATGACTCAAGCATTCAACCAATCAATGCTAGGTATGCAAAATCAGGCACTAGCTGGAGAAAAAGCATTCTTTGACTCAGAAAGAGAGACTAAAACAAAGATAGCTGACAGAAAACTTCAACTAGGACTGCTTAAATATAATACTGCACAAGCTAGAGCAGCGCAGCTTTTAAAGGAGGGTAAATCTAATCTTGGAGCTGGTATTGCTAGATTTAGTGGTGGTAAAGTAGCGAACCCTTACGGTTCTGCTGGAGAACCAGCTGCTACCACAACTGGAGCTGAAGGTGGTGTTTCAGTTGGAAATGAAGAAGGTTAATAACACTATAGTATATGCCTAACGGGGAAAAAGAACAAAAGTTTACTGAAGGTGGCTTTCCTATTCGTACTGAAAAAACTAAAGGTCAGAAGAAAGAGGAGAGAAAGAAAAGGAAGCTTCGTAAGGGTATGGAAAAAGACCGTGAGAAGCTAAGAAAGATTGACCAAAAGAAGGAGAAGGAAAATCTCGACACAAACTTAAAATCACTTCAAGAGACCATGAAGACAGAGGTTGGTGGTAAAGCCAATGACTTCGTGCCTCTAGGATATAAAGATTCCTTTACTCCAGAGGTTCAGGGAGGTAGTTTAGATGAGAACGGAAACTCAATGACTACTAAGAGTGAGCTTATAAAGAACATAACAAAGGTTGACGACCCTTCTGACACAAGAACGATAGAGCAAATCGACTCAGAACTTGAAGCTACTAAAGAGTTTGATAATGTTTTAACAGAGGAGCAAGAAAAAGCTAAAAATTTACAATTTGTTTTGGATGGTGATGTTGAGAAACTTCAATCGCCTGACATTGAGTTGATTCCAACAAACAATGCAGGCATACCTTCTTTGACAACTACAGATATTGAAAATGAGACAGCAGCATTCATGGAAGGTCTTGACCTTGATGATGTTGATTCTTTGCGTATGTTCGATAACTTCATGAACAATGTAAAGAGAATGCCTGTCGATTATGGAGAGCCAGCTTTAGAGAGATTGGGTCTTCAAGATTACTACCCAGACATAAACACTCCGCTTCAGGTTGGAACTTACTCAGGAAGTATAGTTGGTAGCAACCCGATATTCGTTGCTGGTGGAGGATATATACCTTTGGGCATAACTGATGCGAGAAACAGAGCTTTAGAGAGAGCAGCAGCAAACAAAGTAAGGCAAGGAGAAAAGCTAAAAGAGCTTATGCTCGTAGATAGTGCTGAACAATACCAAGATAAAATACATGAGGTAGGACTTGGGATATTTAATAAGTACGGAGAGGCTGCTGGATGGGATTATTACCAGTTGATGGACATGAATAATCCACTTGCTAGAGAATTTCAAAAAGAATACCAAGACTATAGAGCTAATGCAAAAAGAACTATTGCTATTCAAAAGCAATACGAAACTGTATTGAAAGATTTGACTGATGGAGATAAGTATGTTCCACCTTCTGTTTTAAAGGCAATGGAGGATTGGCAATCTGGTATGTGGAGCATGGATGCTCTTCAAGACCCAGATTTACTTCAAAGTGTTGAAAGAACAATGCAGTCCTATGACCACATGACGAAAGATGCAGAGTCTTTGTCTAAAGATATTCAGAAAGACCAGACTTTCTTTGGTGCTATTCCAGAGACAGAAGAAGAGTGGGCTGAATATAATAAGGAAATAGAGAGGATTAAAGGCTCAAGAAGTTACGATATTCTAAGAACTGGAACTTTTAAGTATGTTCCAGTCGATAGAATTTCTAGGTTGGTTGATTTGAAGGTTGACTATGGTCATTACTTCAATCCAGAACAAACAAAAATGGACATGTTCCAATACTTGAATGATTTGATTTCTGACGAGCTATTCCCTAAATACATTGAGGCTAATAAAAAAGGCGTTAATGTTACAGTTAACAATAGACCTAATGCTGTAACTCAGTCTAATGAATCAAGAATTCTTGGAAACCAAGACAAGTTCAAGACAGACCTTACTTACGCTGTAAAATTAGGTGATTCAGCAGTATATGATGTTATTTCTAATGACTTGGGGCTAACTCCTAATGTTGAT